>Ga0193964_1000095_pt1 | contig 44426 bp, 37 predicted proteins | sample FB_7_MG_FD_140323 | JGI IMG/M metagenome (GOLD analysis project Ga0193964, IMG submission 140323) | Microbial mat bacterial communities from the Broadkill River, Lewes, Delaware, United States - FB_7_MG | ecosystem: Environmental > Aquatic > Freshwater > River > Microbial mats | place: USA... | reverse complement strand
TTCCAAATCCCATTGGGCCTTGAAAATGCTCGTGTAAACGAAGACGCATCTGATTAAATGCTGAGGGCGCCCCCTCACCACCGATGGCTACATGGTGTATCTCTGTTTCATTTACAGAAATCGGTGCAAGTACTCGGAAAAATGCCATAGAGCAAGCAACATTAGGGAACAGGTTAAGGTTAAAGCCAGAACCACCCACCGCACGAACCATTCGACGAACCTCTAGATCAGAGTGACCTTCCGCTGCCAGCTCATCTGCAAGCTCTTGAAAACGTTCAGGGATTGGAGCTTCTAAATCTTTATCTAGATCAACCAGCTCCGGAATCATCACCATTACACTATGGCCATTACCTAAATCTTCAACATGACCTTCGCCATCAAGAAAATCGAATACTTCTGCCGTTTGATCATCGACTGAAGAGACAAACGACTTATGCACAATAGGAAAATGATAAGCATCAGTAGTGTTTTCTAACTGAATTTTCCAGTTCCCTGGGAAACGAAAACGGTGATCGCCCAATACTTTTAGCGGATACCCACCGCCCTGCTTAACAAACAGGTCAATCCACTTTTTAGCACCGCCAAGAAAGTCTTCTAAAGGCTCAAGATCTTCCTTAAACGTTGCAAAGATAAGTCCTTGGTATGTTTCAAAACGCAAACTAACCAGAGGATACTCAGACTTATCAAATACGCCTTCATACTCTTCCGGCTTTGGCACTGCTCGAAGCGCACCATCAAGAGAGTAACCCCAGCCGTGGTAAGGGCACATAAAGCTTTTCGTTTTACCACGCTTACCTTCACACACTGTCGCCGCACGATGGCGACAACGGTTTAAAAGCACGTGAATATTTTTTTTACGATCTCGACTAACAATGACCGAGTGACGCCCAATCATCGCTGTTTTATAGGAACCTACATCTGGCACTTCACTTTCATGCCCAACCCATACCCAAGTATTGTTAAAGATCTTATCCAGCTCATCTTCATAAATATCAGCATTGGAATATAGATCGCTATGCACTTTATCGGGTTTGATCATGCTGTCGTAATCTGCGACAACCGGTTTAATATCTATCATTTCTGTCATGGGGTTCCCCATCATTTCTTGTTGTAATTACCGCACCTAACCAACGCCTGTACGATGACTTGCCTCTTCCTATTTAGGAACAGGAAGATCAGCTGGATTATCCCAAGGCGTATGAACAGGGCGGTTAAATAAACTTTCCGTTTGAAAATGGCTTATTCGCCACTGCCCTTCAGTGCAACGAAACTGCACGTTTAAACGGGCGCTGCTTAACTGTGATTTACCGTCGCTAAACGTAGAAGTTTGAAGCAAAACCCAGCTAGCAGCCGCCGACTGTGCATCTTCGTTAACATCGATTAATTCACTTGTTAAAAAATGCACATTCGTTTCAAAATGCGCTGGCGGCTGAGTATATTTGGCAAACATTCCGCGGATAGCGTTGTTACTTTCGTGACGACCGAATGACATCCCATAACGGCGTCCGCGCCCTTCCCAAATGGCATCATCTGTAAATAACACCATCAGATCGTCTAAATTGAAGCCAACATCTAGGTTGTCACACAGGTACATATAACGGTTCATACAACCGCGTACTGCCTGCTCGGCCTCAAGACGAGTCAATCGTTGTATTAGATGCTTAAAGGGCTGGCTATCGGTCATCATTAGCTTCCTAGGTTTACGCTATAAATTATGCAGGTACGACCAGTTCACGACCGATACGAGCCTCGACCTTGCAGTACTTCCAAAGCTTATAAGTTCCATCACCAACAGGCGTAGATCGGAAGAAATCACAAGCGGCGATTACCGTTTCCAAATCAGGTACATCCGCCATTATGTAGGCAGTCCAAGGTGATGAAGTTGATGGGCCAACCTGTATGCGATCATCATCCATAATGCCCAACACATTGACATCAGGAAGATCAGAAATGCCTTTCATCATGGCACTGAAAGCCTGCCAAACATCGCCCATCTCACTCTGCGGGGCGTCCATGAAGTTCTGGTTCACACCAATACAGAACAAAACACGGTGCATATTATTCTCGCTCATAGCTATTCTCGTTCTCTGGTTGAAGGGTTCTATTACAGATAGCCGGGCAATGGTTTGTGTTCAAAAAACATTGCCCCGGCGTTTTTATAAGTGATCTCCCCCATGAAAGCGTGCTGTGTGCACATCATGGAATCACGCATAATCCGCGATAATGGGTGGTCGTTATATGCACCTGTCATACCGGTGACTTTGTATGTCATACGGATCGCATCTGCGCACTCATGGGTTAAATTTGTCGCCGCTAAACGGATCATGCTGATCTGCTCATCAGAAGGTTTTCCACCCTCAGTGATAGCACTCCAAGCATCATTGGTTGCTTCATAAAAAAACGCTCGCGAGGAACGCAATTTGGCTTCTGCTTTTGCTATCTCAATCTGCACATATTCACGCTCACCGAGGTTTGGAGCACCTGTCACAGATTTACGACCAGCAGCCATCGACTGAACAACATCAAGCGCTTCTCGCGCCAAACCTAGGGTTGTCACCGATAAAACTTGAGCTGCAAATGCAAGAGATGGATAACTAAAGAAAGGATCATCAAGGTTAGGTTTACCACCTCGAGTAAAAGTCCACTCTTCTGGTACCACGACATTATCCACAACCAGATCATGGCTACCGGTACCAACCATGCCAACAACATCCCAAGTAGGCTCAATCGTTAGCACTTCTCTTGGCATAACAGCCATTCGAGGCAACGACTCACCATCGTCTGGCATGATGCCAACACCGCATACTGAAGCTCCCATACAACCACTACCGAATTGCCAGCGACCTTTGACCTGAAAACCGCCATCTACCCGTTTAGCCGGTTGCGGCGGAAAAATGCCGCCTGCGAATACCACATCAGGCGTTTCCTTCCAGACCTTCTCTATTGTTTCTAAGGGTAACGAAGCCAAATAAGCAGGGTTCATCCCAAAACTAGCAACCCAACCTGCAGAACCATCTGCGGCGGAGATAGCTTCGACCATTTGCAAAAATTCAGCAGGGCTCTTTTCATCTCCTCCAAAGCGTTTAGGCACTAGTGCTCGGTATACACCGATTTTTTTAAAACGCTCTATGATATCTAGCGAGATATACTTTTGATCTTCAAACTCTTGCCTGCGGCTGCGAATATCTGCCAGCAGCGAATCAAATTCAGCCGCCCCGCCCCAGGCATTTTTATTAATTTGGTTAGAAGGCATTACTCAAAACCCCGCACTATTTTTATTAGGATGTTTTTTTTCAGAAATAAACGGGCTCATCAAACGAGCCAGCTCACATAAAAGTTCATCACTCCCTTTTGCACCCACAAGCTGCATGCCTACCGGCCGGTTACTCGATGCCATTAAAGGAATGGATAGCGCAGGGTGACCTGATAGATTAAAAGGCCTAACCAGCGAAGATATGGTTAAATCAGTTTTGCCTGAATTCGCCTCAGCAATACTCATTGGATAATGAGGTAATGTTGGCAATACAATAAAATCGACCTTTTCCAATAACTGATCGACTTCAGCAGTAAAACCTACCCTTACTATTTCTGCCTGCGTGATCGCTTCATCAGTAGTTTTCGAAGCAGCCGTCAGTCTCTCTTTTACATCGCGCCCAAGTTTAGGGTTACCTTCTAGTTCAGAAAAAGCGGACCAGGTCTCACGATTGATAAGATCCATACCCGCGTTAAAAGCAGCCTTTAAACTGGGTAGCGCCACTTTTTGAAACGGAACACCGCTGGATAAAATACAATCTGATACGGCCTTAACAATCTCATCATTAGCGTCAACATCCGCGAGACCAACTTTAAAGTGACTAAGATCAGAAGCATCAGACGCACGAAAACTAGGATCAACAATCTCCATAGCCGCAATCAAGGTCGATATTGTGGAAGCAAAAGGACCAACACAATCCAACGTCGATTGTTCAGGTAAAACACCCTGACGACTAATCCGCCCATAAGTAGGTTTTAAGCCATAGACACCACAACATGCAGCGGGAACACGAATTGAGCCCCCAGTGTCGGTACCAAGAGAGAAATCCACCATCCCAGCAGCAACAGCCACCGCCGATCCGCTTGAAGAACCACCGGGTATATAATCTGGAAACAGAGCATTAACTGGCGTACCGGTCCACTCATTCACCCCGGTCATACCATAGGCCAGTTCATGCATGTTCGTTTTGCCTATGAGACGGCAATTAGCTGCGAACAAGCGCTTAACAACAGCAGCATCATTCATGGCGGGAGCAACATGCTCTAGCGCACGGCATCCAGCTTGCGTTGGATAACCGGCCATATGAATGCTGTCTTTAATCGCGACCGAATAGCTATCGCCATCTACTACCTTTTCAGAATCAGCGTCATAAAATTGCTGTACGAAAACACCCACAAGCTTCACCTTAATTACGAGTAACTACTCGTTTATCTCATATAGAGGATCCTTAAGATCCAATTAAGCATGCAAAAATAATCGTAAAATTCACTTGAAATATCAACTAAATGAAAGCGAGATATTTTTAGCATATGATAAAAACAATTAATCAAATGCTTAAAAAAATTATTTTTATTTATAAAAAACAAGAAGTTAAAAAATCAGTTTTTTTAAACAAAAAAAACTATTTTTTTCATAGTAAGGGATCGCACAATAAATGCAGAAAAAAACATGATTAGTAACGCGGCCGCACAATAAAAAAGCATTCCAAAAGGCAGTTTCAATCACCTCTGAAATTATGAAGTAACAAACGCATTAACCCGATGGATTTCTTTAACTGCACCTCACTCATTCCTTAAAAAGCGCAGACGAACAACAACTGAGTTTGCTCAACAGTAGCAACTCCGTGCTCTGTTAAGCTCACTAATGCTACCCGACCATCACTTGGTGAGGGGTAACAACCACTAACTCTTCATCCGAAGGGAAATATTAGTAATAGTTGGCATTTTTCCAATAGCATATTCGGTAATTTCTAAGATGCTTAATTAACAATGCAGATGCAATAATATGGCCACCCTCCAGCGCGACAGATCCATATTCAACTTTTAAGCATTTTGTCCATTTCTAAACCTTAGCGTGCGTTTAACCGCGCTATCCAAGAAAAAACATAATGATTAGACTTTATTCGTCATCACATCAGCAAGGTTGAACATCGGCTCTTTAAGCATCGCAATCAGCTCATCCGAAGCATCAAGATTAAGCAACGCTTGATCCATGCACGCTAACCATTGATCCCTTTCGTCTTCACCTATTTGATATTTTGCATGAGGGGAAGAGAGACAGATCGTGCCGTATTTTTCTAAGTAAAGCGCAGGCCCGCCAAGCCAACCAGACAAGAACAAAAAGAGCTTCTCACTAACAAGCGAGAGATCCTTTCCGTGCATCTGACGAATAGACGTTGCCTCTTTCCTGCTAGACATCACCGCATAAAATTCTTCGGATAAGCGTTTTACGCCCTTTTCACCGCCCAGCAATTCGTATGGAGTTTCCATATTACCACCTCATCATTATTCACACTTAAAATAAAAAGAATAACATTCAATTGAATAGTCAACCAAGTTTCAGGTATTTTCTCACACGCAAAGTGCTAGAAGGAATAACTAAGCGGTTGTGACAAAGGGATAATAGGATGAAAATAATTTTGCAGCAGGAAGTAAAAAATACTCAATCATCACGCTCATATTTTAAAAAGAGTGAAGCAGATATAAGCTAAAAAAGCGGTGGGAACGCGATTTAAATTAACGAGAGGGGAAGATAAAAATCAGTCGGATTGAGTAACCTATTAAATCAATACAAATCATCCTGCTCTGCTTTACGCAAGAAATCGTAGTCCCTTTCATATTGTTATCAAGAAAGGAACAATCCAGTGGTTCTAAAAAATAACAGAAGCCTCATTACGCATCAAAAACCACCCCATACTCGAACTATTAACCTAGTATCTTCAATCAACAGATAGGTTATCAAAAAACCGATTAAGCAACTGAGTCGTTTTCTTGATTTGTGGCTCTGTAAACCCTTGAAAAGCTCTTTTGAATAGCCCTTCTGTGCGCTGTCGAACAAGCTCCACGTTCTCTATACCTTGATCGGTTAAACATACAACTGAAACTCGACCATCAGCTTCGGACTGCTCAACGCTGACCAATCCTTCATCTTTCATACGGTAAACAATTTTCGTAATGGTAGGCAGTTTACCTAACGCATGTTCAGCAATATCAGAGATGCTCATCTCACCGTGTATACGCAGCAACATCGCGACACGCCAGCGGGAGATGTCCATCTTCATTGGCTTAAGTGTCTTCTCAATCTCCATACTATACAAAGCGTTCAAACGGGCAACCCAATAAAATGGAAACTCGTTAATATCAAAGCTCTCGCTTGATGGAAGATACTTTTCCAGTTTTGTTCCTCTAGCGCTCATTCCTTCATATCCTTACTACCATCATAAAATACGTGTTACTTCAGCTTAAGCCCGCGAGCCCGTACCATAAACTTCCATTGCATTCATAACAACTAAATATGCATCGGGATCATGCTCTTCGACAAGCTTTCTAATAGGGACAAGTTGCGTTTTTTCAATGATTAGAAATAAAATCTCTTTATCTCCGCCGCTTTTCATACTTTTCGCTTTCACTACCGAACCTGAAATACCTAACTCATTTTCTATAATCGGTTTTAATCGATCAGCCTTCCAGCAAGAGATATGAACCACCTTAATATCCGACGAACCTGAAACAATCAAATCGACCATTCTTCCAGTCACAAATACCGCGATACCCCCTAGCATTGCAGCTTCAAAATCCTGAAACACAATCGCTGAAAGCAAAATAACGGCGGCATCCATAAAAAACAAACACTGCCCTAAGCTTATATTGAAACGAGATGAAATTATTCTCGCCAATATACTCCAGCCCCCCGAAGAGGAACCGGCTTTAAACATCAACCCAATGCCAAGGCCTACCATTAGGCCGCCATAAAGAGCATTCAGTAAACGGTTATCTCCTAAATCAGGTAATTCGAAGAGCAGCGGAAGCGAATCGGTAAACACTGACGTTAATATAACGACAATCAATGATCGTATAAAAAGCTTACGCCCCAATAGCTTATATCCAGCAATAACTAACGGGGTATTCACTAAGAACAACACAACGCCTGGACTTAACCCTAACGCGTAATTACCCAAAATAGCCAAACCAGGCGGCCCACCCGCAGGAACTTGATTTGGGGCAAAAAACATAACGATACCGCACGCTAAACTGGCACAACCTAAGGCGATAAGAATGTAGTCCAGTAGCACTTTGAAGTTTTTCACAGGATAATCCTTAAGTTTGGAAGAGAGGTCGCCTTATCACGTTCACTCAACAAACGAGCGATAATACGATCAACTCTAAACGCGCTTACGCATTTTTTGGATACGTGCTAATTCTTCCTCTAACAGCTTTCGTCGCAACACTTTACCCACATTAGATTTCGGCAAATGGGTACGAAACTCAACTAATCTTGGTACTTTGTATGAGGTCAGCCTTTCTCTACAATAGTCTCTTACCTGCTTAACAGACAAGCGACGATTGAGTGTCACAACAAACAGCTTGATTACCTCACCGCTCTGCTCATCAGGCAAACCAACAACGGCGCATTCGATAACATCTGGATGACTAGAGATAACATTCTCAAGCTCGTTAGGATAAACCGGAAAGCCCGAGATATTAATAATGTCTTTTTTTCGGTCGACAATAAGCAGTGAGCCGTCTTCACCAACTCGCGCAATATCACCTGTCGCAAGCCAACCATCCCTATCAGGTATATCAGTATCGTCTTGCCAGTAACCGGACATAATCTGAGGCCCGCGAATATAGAGTTCCCCAATTTCACCCGAACACAGATCCTCTTTCTGCTCGCCTACAATTCTGACTTCGGTTAACGGCAGTGGTCTCCCAACTGAACCAAACTGGCTTTCATAAGTACCACTGATAGCCACCACAGGTGATGCCTCAGTTAACCCATAGCCTTGCGTTATCGTACACCCAGTCAACTCCTTCCACTCATCATTAACAGAACGAGTCAGCGCCATTCCACCCGATAGAGTCAACTTCAAGCGGGTCATATCTAATTGTCCAAATTGGCTATTTTGGCACAGTGAAACAAAGAGAGTGTTGATACCGGAAAACACAGTAAAATCCCAACGCCCTAACTCATTAACAAATCCACTGGTATCTCTAGGGTTCGTAATCAAAATAATATGCGCACCCAACATAGGCATCACAATACAATTCAATACAAATCCATAAATGTGGTAAACAGGCAGAGGCGCAATGGCGACCTCCTCCCCGATACGTAAGGAATCTGGCAGCCGGCTTTTTATCTGAACAACATTAGCAATCAGATTTCGATGAGTAAGAGCAGCTCCCTTCGGGCGACCAGTTGTGCCGACGGTATATTGAATCAGGGCTAAATCCTTAGGGGATTGCTTAACTGGTTTAAATGAATAGTGAGCCCCTTTCGACAACGCCTCCCTAAAAGAAATACTGTTCTTTAGTTTAAACTTAGGCACTATTTTGCGTATATATTTAGCCGTAAAGTTAATAAACAAGCGGCGGCTTAGCGGATGAAGGTCGGCCAGTTGCGTCACGATGACCGTTTCAATTTCAGTATACGGAATAACTTCTTCGAGTATATGAGCACTGTTAGCCAGTATAATAACCGCTTTAACCCCGGCATCATTAAACTGATGCGCCGTCTCCATCGCAGTATAAAGCGGATTTGTGTTCACAATCACAAGACCCGTTCTCAACGCGGCTAAAATCACCACAGGATACTGCAATAAATTAGGTAGTTGGATAGCAACCCGATCACCGGGTTCTAGAGCAGTTTCATTTTGAAAGTATGCAGCGAGCTGTGAAGCGGCTTGATCTAATTCGGCGTAGGTCAGGGTTGAGCCCATATTGGAAAATGCAGATTTATAAGCAAACTCCTGACAAGCTAAATCCCATAACTCGGTAAGGCTCTGATGGCTTTCAATTTCTTGTTCGATCTTCGACAACGATTCTTGAAATTCGGTCACCAACAAAGCTCCTTAGAAGCAGTAGGCTAGAAAATACTATTGAGGCAACCCATCTACAAAAGTGACTAGCTCGCCCGGCTGCAGTGCAACCCATGCCTCATTTTCGGTCAACGGGACAGTTGCAATCACTGTCACTATATCATTGGGCGTTGTTTCCTTCACAAAATCAACCGTTACTTCACAATCGGTTAAACTGGCTTCGCCAAACGGCGCTTTACGAGTAATCCACGAAAGCTTACTACTACAGAAAGCAAACAGATGTGTGGATTCTGTCAGCAACATATTAAAAACACCCAGCGCACGAAGCTCTTCGCACCGTTCATGTATAAACGCTGATAATTTTTTGGAATCGTCCGGGGGCTGAGGGAATGCCTCTCTTATCTCCCCTAACAACCAACAAAACGCATACTCACTATCGGTTGTGCCTACCGGTTTATAATGAGCTAGTTTTTTATCAAATAACGTTTTATCTAACTGCCCGTTATGGGCAAAAGTCCAGGTAAAGCCCCATAATTCACGCTGAAAAGGGTGAGTATTTTCTAAACAAATATTACCAACATTCGCTTGACGTATATGGCTTATGACCACATGGCTTTTGATCGGATGCTCTTTGATTAGATTAGCAATTTTCGAATCAACACTCGGGTTCGGATCATGAAAGCAACGAGCACCTTTACCTTCGTAGAAAGCGATCCCCCACCCATCTTTGTGCGGACCGGTCCCTCCACCTCGCTGCATCAAGCCGGCAAAAGAGAAGCAGATATCCGTAGGCACATTGGCACTCATGCCTAATAATTCACACATTAAAAGCCATTCCAAACAAAAATTTTAAATAACGATAATTATATTAAACCGATCAAGATTCAGATTTATTATCTAACACAACCTTATCAGGCAATGAATCGATTGCATCCATTCCCGTCTCAATTTTTTTACTTTCATCAGCTAAAGCAGACAGCTCTTTAAGCCTTCGCTCCCCTAAGAAACAACCTTGGGGGTGAATAGACATCTGCTTGCTCTCAACGGTAGCCCGTACTTGACCGCCGGAGTCGATGTGCAAATCATCACATATCACCTCCCCTTCAAGAAGGCCGCAAACATCAACTGCTCGCGCTTTGATCAAACCACGAACATGGCCTGTTTTCCCTATGGATATATTATCCAAGGATGACACATTACCTTCAAAAATGCCGTCAATATGCATCTTACCGATAATACTCATATCACCACAAAACTTATTACCTTCAGCAATTATTGTGATAGCTGACTGTGTTGATTTAGTGGATACATTTCTTTTAAGGATGCCCATTTAACGCCCTTAACCTTTGTAAACAAAGAGTCAAAATTTGTGATATTCCAGGAGAGGAAAGGTTCTGGATCTATAGCCGTAAACATATGCCTAATCTCATAATGTAAATGAGGCCCTGTTGACAGTCCTGTATTTCCACTTAACCCTATCAGTTGTCCTTTACTGACAAACTCTCCCCCTTTGACTTTGACTGCGTCCAGATGCGCAAAGTACGTCTTAAAACCAAAATTGTGCTGTAATATGATCAGTTTGCCAAAACCGCTGGACTTATGGAAGCCACCGAACTCAACTATACCATCTGCAGTGGCGTATACAGGAGTTCCTCGGTTCGCTTTGAAATCAATGCCTTGATGGACAACACGCTTTTTCCTCACAGGATGAATACGTGGACCAAATTTATCGCTAATACGAATCGCTTGAATTGGGACGCCATTAGGGATGCTGTGAAGAAAGAAAAGTCGTTTATTCGCTTCGATAGTCAACAATTCTGCACGATGAGGGTCAATTTCAGTTTCATGCTCCATACCGAGCAAACGCTCTAACCCAAACAAAGAGTTATCTAACGAGGTATTCAGCTCACCTATACGAATATTTTCTTCTTCTAGCGTATCACGTTCGCTCTTTAACGAACTTAACGACATACTTAAATCTTTAAGTTCATCTATATACAGCTGCTGAGAACCGACCATCATCTCATAATTGTCGCTTAAGACTTGGTGATCCTCTTCAAGATCTGACAAGTTATCAGTCTTCACCACCAGCAAAGCATTAGATACAAAAAAACTGATGGCCGCCAAAATAATAAAGATAAGTAATAGGTATTTCGCGACCTGATTAAAAGTATATTGGCGCGAACCATAAACCGTTGTCAGCGTAATAACTAGTTTATTTCTCAAGATAGTACCTGTAACTATGCATCTTTATAAAATGAATCTATCTGTAAAATATCAGCGCATAAATATACCGATTTTTCATTCTATTGTCATAATGGTTATAGGTGATTAATCCATTCCTCCTAATAACATGACTCACATAACCGCTGCATCTGTTAATTCCTGAACAGACACAGCAATTAGTTCATTTTTATCGAATGATAAAATCAATCTCCATCTAACATACGGCCCAATCCACCAAGTACCGATCCCTCACCTTTATCAGATCCACCCGATGCTGGGGCAGAAGCGATCAAACGGTCAGCTAAACGGGAGAATGGCAAACTCTGTACCCAGACAGACCCCGTCCCTTTTAACGTGGCGAGCCATAGCCCCTCCCCACCGAAAATCATCGATTTCAAACCTTTAACCATCTCGATGTCGTATTCAATACCATCGGTAAAGCCAACTAAGCACCCTGTATCAACACGTAACGTCTCATTGTTTAACTCTTTGCGTACAACCGTACCACCGGCCTGAACAAAGGCCATTCCATCTCCTTCCAGCTTTTGGAGTATGAAACCTTCTCCGCCAAAAAAGCCCGCGCCGATTTTCTTGGAAAAAGCGATCTCTACTTTGGTACCTAAAGCCGCGCATAGGAATGCGTCCTTTTGGCAAGTAATGCTCTCCCCGTACTCTGCCAAATTCAGTGGTACGATACTCCCCGGGTAGGGAGCGGCAAACGCAACTCTTCGCTTGCCTGAACCTTCGTTACCAAAATGCGTCATAAATACAGATTCGCCCATGACCATGCGCTTACCCGCCGAAAACAGTTTACCCATCAGTCCCTGATCAGGTTCAGAACCATCACCCATCTTCGTTTCAAAGCCGATTCCCTCCTCCATGTAATTCATCATGCCGGCTTCTGCGATAACTTTCTCACCAGGATCTAGTTCAACTTCTACAACCTGAAGGGCTTCTCCAATAATTTCATAATCTACTTCATGACAACGCATCATCTATCTCCTGATATGAGATGTTTAATTAAAAAGGGAGCACTAACTGCCTGAACTACCAGGCCAAATAAAACGACAGCATAAGCAATAGACTGGATCGTAAACCAAGCATCCAACTCTACGGGGATAGAGAGTGCTAGTGCGATAGTAACAGCGCCACGAGTGCCGCCTAAATACATAATCATAGGCTCCCCTCTATTCAATTTACCCTCGGGTAAAAGATTAATCACGGGCAACGTTAATAACAGCCCTGCGATACGGGCAACAATAACCGCTCCGATTCCGAGTAACATAGCCAGCCACTGCTGAGTAAACATCGTCACCGTAATCGTAACGCCAAGCAGCAAAAACATCACAGAATGTGCGAGCTGCCCTTGAAAAGTCCAATACAACAGGAGCTTGTTACGTTCTTCTGTCTGTAAATATTTTCGCACCCAATATGCAAAACCCGAACCCACCACGAGCACTGCCATCACACCCGATACCTCGAGTACAACATCTGCGACAAGGTAGCTTAAGTAGCACGCCAGTAACATCAGTAGAAGATGACTGAAAGTGTCATTCAGATGCTTAAAAAGAACATAGAGTGATAGCAAAGAGGCTATGCCGCAGAGGACACCGCCGACAAGTACAATAAGAAAATCGACGCCGAATCCAGCCACCGTTTGACCATTATCCACCATTAGTAACATTGCAGATAACAACCCAAACAAAAGAACCGAAAGGGAATCATTAAATAAACTTTCACCCTCTAACAGCAAAAGGATGCGTTCAGAAACGCCTGCTCTTCGAAATATATCAATAATAATTGATGGGTCGGTTGAAGAAAGCAGAACCCCAGTTAACAGCGCAGCAAGCCAAGAGTAATAGTTTGGATAGCCGACACCAAAGAACAAAACAGAAGCGCTCACAAGGGTCGCGAGCAACATCATTGGGATAGCCAAAATCAGCATAGCAATTAACTGCTTGCGCAACTGAGAAAAATTAAGATGCAATGCTGAATTAAAAACGAGAAGGGGAATAAAAATATAGAAAACTAACTCATGAAAATGATGCCAGCGTAGCCCTATATCAAGCCCAAAAGACGTGATCAGCTCAGAACCTACAAAACCAGATACAACCAACACCAATCCATCGGGTAATTTCAACCTTCGACTAAAAGGAAAGAGTACGATTGCCAGTAACAACATGCTTAAAAACAGCAGTAACTGTAGCGCAAACTCCATTAAATTATCCTTCTAATAAACAACCTATCTGCTCTATCCAATATTAATAGCCGATACCTAACGACAGATCTCGTCAATTCAAAATAAAGCCACACTTACTACAAGTAAAGGCTGCCTCTATGATTAATCTATTAGCCTCAAAATACCAACGTTTTTTTAATAACCAAGCATAAGCCAGAATACCTAAATCAACGCTTCCTTAAGGCCAAACGACCTTAAAGCGCAGATACCGCACTCGACGTTAAGCATCGTAGATAATCATACGGAGAAAATAAAAAGCCCACTTATACACTATAAGTGGGCCTATTTTCTTTGCTTTTAGTTTAACTAAAAATCAAAGGGCGTATATACAGAGCCATAAAAGCGCTGCGAATACGGAACGACTTAAACGCGTTCGAAGATGACTGCGATACCTTGGCCACCGCCAATACACATAGTAACAAGTGCATACTTACCTTCAATGCGCTCAAGCTCGTAAATAGCTTTAGTTGCAATGAATGCACCTGAACACCCAACAGGATGACCCAATGCGATTGCACCACCGTTTGGATTGGTTTTCTCCATATCCAAACCTAGTCCCTTAGCAACAGCAAGGGCTTGTGCAGCAAAGGCTTCATTGGACTCGATTACATCGACATCATCCAAAGATAGACCCGCTTTCTCCAACGCTAACTTGGTTGCCGGAATTGGGCCTTCACCCATCACATCATTTGCTACACCCGCTACCGCATACGACTTAATTTTTGCGATTGGCTTTTGGCCAGCAGCTTCTGCAGCCTCAGCAGAGGCAAGAACGAAGAAAGCTGCACCATCATTGATACCAGAGGCGTTAGCAGCGGTTACCGTGCCATCTTTCTTGAATGCCGGGCGCATTTTAGCCAAACTTTCCATGGTAGCCCCTGGCTTACCATGCTCATCGGTATCAAATACAACTTCGCCTTTACGCGTTTTCTGTACGATAGGTACGATCTGAGATTTAAAACGCCCCTCTTCTATCGCAACCGCTGCACGGCGTTGAGACTCAACAGCAAATGCATCTTGCTCTTCACGGCTGATATCCCATTTTTCCGCCAAGTTTTCAGCAGTGATACCCATGTGACCTGCACCAAACGGATCCGTCAAAACGGAAACCATCGAATCCAGCATTTTAGTCTCACCCATACGAGCACCTGAGCGCATCGCCGTAGACAAATAAGCACCGCGGGACATCACCTCTACACCACCGCCAATACCATAGTCACAATCACCCAGCATGATCTGTTGGGCCGTTGTTACAATACCTTGTAAACCAGAGCTACATAAGCGGTTCACAGACATTGCCACCGACTCCATAGGCAAGCCAGCCTGAATGGACGCTACTCGAGCAACATAAGCATAACGAGATTCAGTAGGGATACAGTTACCTACCGTCACATAATTGATCTTTTCCGGGTTAACACCGGAGCGATTAACAGCCTCCTTCATTACCTGACCAGCCAACTCTGCTGGTTCTAAACCACTTAAGCTACCACCAAATGCACCAATTGCTGAACGTACCGCACTGAGAACTACAACTTCTTTACTCACGAATAATGACTCCTGATTTATAGTGTTGTATTGCCTGTAACTGCAACTACATTGAAAACAGCATACTCCCGTCTTCATAGTTAAAAAACATATCCATTAGGATTACATCCTCACAGATAACAATGACCAAAAAGTTATCGTACGCAAAAAGATTAAACCCAACTATACCTCCTTTTAATACGTTAACCGTTCTAAAAAAAGCAAATACGTCGTACAGATCAATCTATTAACAATATCGAACAAAACAGGTGATGAAATAGCAATGCGTTGTTTTCACTTAAAAAATAGATAAAACCGCATATATAAACGATAGATTATTCGTTTTTTTGTCTCCCTAAAGAAAGACATCGGCTAAACTGAAAAAAAACTTCGGATCGTTCCAATGCTCTCAGTCGATGACCTTTTACACACAAGTTTTACCCCCGCAGAACAAGATGAACTATGGAAAAGCATCGACGCATACTATTCGTTGGACGAACAAACACTGATCACTCAATTTAAACCCCACCTACTCCCTGATACAGAACCGAATCGACAAGCACATAAGTGGATAGAAACTGAGAGGCTACAACAAAAGTCGCTGTTTGCCGTCGATGAACTCATGACAAAATTTGGCCTTAATAGCGATGAAGGTATCGTCCTCCTATCCTTAGCTGAAGCACTTCTTCGCATCCCCGATCCCAGCTCTGCCACAGCGCTGATTGAAGATAAACTTAACCGTTTAGACCTTAATCACATGCTTAAGGACTCTCTTAATTCTGGTCTTTTAGGTACCAGTTCAGTTTTGGGCATAGCCATCAGTAGGCAACTGATTAGTCAGCATTCTGCTAACTCAGTGATCGCACAACTTTGGGAGCGCTTAGGGAGTGCGACAATACTAAAAGCCACAAATTTTGCTATTTCTCATCTAGGTAAACAATTTGTTTTTGCAGAAGATATACAATCTGCATTAATACTACGTAACGACTATGATAGCGAAACCACCGCATTTTCATTTGATATGCTGGGTGAAGCCGCACTTTGTGAGCGAGATGTAGAATCCTATTTTAATGCTTACATGGAGGCGATCCAATCTGCTGGCGAGCAAAACCCGAATGGCAATACAAGCATTTCTATTAAGCTTTCCGCACTTCATCCCCGATTAGAAAACCAGAAAATTGAAGATATCCAAAAACATCTTATTCACCGCCTTTTATTACTTCTCGTCACCGCTAGAAACCTAGACATCGCCATAACAATTGATGCTGAAGAGTCCAACAAACTAGAGTTAACTTTACTCATTTTTGAACAACTGCTCCGCAGTGAACTTGCGATTGGCTGGGGAAAACTCGGTATTGCGGTTCAGGCCTACAGTAAACGTGCACTGCCCGTTCTACGTTGGTTAGATCTCATCGCTGTTGATACAGCGACAGAGATTCCCATTCGTTTGGTTAAAGGGGCTTATTGGGATACGGAGATCAAAAGCGCACAACAAGGCGGTATTTCAGGCTATCCCGTCTATACCAACAAGCCTGCAACCGATCTATCCTACTTAAGTTGCGCCCAATATTTATTATCCTCTCACTGCTTACGACTCACACCTCAATTTGCCACCCATAATGCACAAACCATCGCCTATATTTTAAATATCAAAAGTAGTAAACCGTTTGAGTTTCAGCGACTACACGGCATGGGAGAGAGCCTATATTTTGCCCTTCAGCAAGAAAAACAACTAAAATGCAGGATATACGCCCCTATAGGTAACCAAGAGACGTTATTACCTTATCTAGTACGACGCTTGCTTGAAAACGGCGCTAACTCCTCTTTTATGTTCCAGCTTAATGACCCTTCGGTGTCGATAGATTTTTTAACAACCCCTCTCACCATACGGCTAGAAACAGAAAGCGCTCCCCACTTACCACTGCCTAACGCAATTTATCGACCCATACGTGAAAACGCCTCAGGATATGACTTAGCAAAACTATCCACTTGGCGAGAATGGAACGAACACCTAAACCATTTCAGTAGTAAGCAATGGTTTAGCCAACCTATTATTGCTGGAGAGATATGCGAAGGCGAGAACTTACAGCCCATCACACCGAACTACCAACTGGACAAAACCATCGGATATAGCAGTACTGCAACCCAAGAGCAGATTAAGCAAGCGTTGAACTGCGCAGAATATTTTGCGCATGAATGGAAAAACTGGGAACTAAACGAACGCTGTCAAATTTTAACCAACTACGCACTCATATTAGAAAAGCATAAACATGAACTAATCTGTCTTATCATGCTAGAAGCAGGAAAAACATTTGAAGATGCCCAAAATGAGCTGAGAGAAGCTATAGATTTTTGTCACTATTATGCAGCTTCAGCTAATCAACAACTGCTTTGCGAAGAACTCATATCCATCACCGGTGAGGAGAATACACTGACCTATCAAGGCAGAGGAATCTTCCTTTGTATTAGCCCATGGAACTTCCCTTTAGCCATCTTTACCGGACAGATTGCTGCGGCCCTTGTTTGTGGAAACACGGTTTTAGCAAAACCCTCTTCATCAACCCCCTTAATTGCATTTAGAGCAACCGAACTTTGGTTTACGGCTGGGTTACCTAGCCATGCTTTACAATTAATCCCCTGCAATGGGGAGCAAACCTCCACCGAACTATTGCAAGATTCTAGAGTTTGTGGGGTGACATTTACAGGGTCAACCCAAACGGCAGCCAACATATATCAACAATTAGCAAAGAGATATAGCAGCCCAATTCCCACATTTATCGCGGAGACTGGCGGCATTAATACCATGATCGTTGATAGCACCGCACTCCCCGAGCAGGTGGTAAAAGACGTTATTCACTCTGCATTTCATTGCGCTGGTCAGCGCTGCTCTGCACTACGCGTATTGTATGTGCAAGATGAGATAGCTGAGCTTATCGAAGATAAACTTATTGGCGCGATGAATACCTTAGAAATTGGCTCACCGTTAATTCAATCGACTGATATAGGCGCCGTTATTAACCAAACAGCCATGAATCGCTTATACGAACACATTGAGCGCTGTCGAGTGCAAAATAAGTTAACCTATGAACTGCCATTAGATGACCATCATAACAACGGTTATTTTGTCCCCCCTACTCTGATAAAGCTGCATTCGCTAGATGAATTAAGTAGCGAAGTATTTGGACCTGTTCTCCATATAATCCGTTATAGCACGAGCAATATCGAACGAGTCCTCAACGAGATAAACCGCTCAGGTTTCGGCTTAACACTGGGTATCCACTCAAGAAATGATAGTTTTATAGACCGTATTGTCGATCAGGTAGATGTCGGGAACATCTATATAAACCGAGACCAAGTGGGGGCTGTAGTCGCGTCACAGCCTTTTGGCGGTATGGGGATGTCCGGTACTGGGCCTAAAGCTGGCGGACCTAATTACCTTAAACAATTTATCAGAGAAAAGACCGTTACACGAAACACAACGGCAAGCGGAGGCAATTATGAATTACTCAGTCGCTAACCGAAATTCTGGCGAGTTCAAGAAAAGAGATTTATCTAACCCCTTAGCGATCACCTCAAGACGCTCCATAACATTCAACGCATCGGGATAATCTTTATGCAATATAAGGAAAACATCGGTCTGCTTTAACGTAGTATAGCGAATATCTTTTATCGGGTTTGCATCCAACACTTCAACAGCAGGGAAAGCATAATCTAAAACATACTCAGCCCTCCCTTTCGCTAACATACCAAAAGCAGCAGCATGATTAGGTGCTGATAGATTAATAACCCCATTATCAGCATTTTCAATATACTTTTTATATCCAGCGTAACTATAACCAGCAATCGTTATTACCGAGCGATTATTGAGTTCCTCAATCGTGCTGACCGGCTCGCTTTCACCGCGATAAAAAACATTAATCTCAACCCGTGCCACAGGTTCTTTACTCACAAGACAGCAATCCTGAAGCAATGAAGTTGCATTAACTAACATCGAAAATTTCGACACCCCTTGGCGTAAGTTAGCGAACATTCGCTTAGCAGGGTAATCCATAGGGTGCCAAGGAATTCCTGCCTCTTCAAATAAAGGCTTTGCCAATTTCACCAAAGGATTTCTCAGTTTACCCTGTTCATCCCTTTGCGTAGTCCATACAGATATATCTGGATAAGCATACTCGAGCTCCTCCTGAGCAAAGATTGCCGAGGAAAACGTCATAAGACTACATAGAAGCAAATACCGCTTAAACATCCTTAATTACTCCAAATACGTCATACCAGATTTATCTACAATGCTACGCCACTCAACATTACTACAAAAAAATGTAAATTTTTAGACTAATAGAAAAGAGAATTTACCAAACGTTTCCTGTTATATTAGATGCTCTTCATTTCCTCTTAAGAAACAAAGCCATAAATACTCAATGAGCCAACCTAACGCATCTCAGTTTAATCAGCTCCCCCTACTGGATATCCTCAGCCAAAATTTGACGGACGCGGTCTATCTTATCGATCCACTATCATCAAATATCCTTTGGGTAAATAAAGCCGGCTATGAGAGCCTTCAAATGCGTGAGGAAGAGGTACTTAACCATTCGGTATTAAGCCTACAAAAGGATGTTGTTGGCCCACTACAGTGGCAAAGCATCGCTAACGTCATTCGGGAAAATAAAAAATTCACCTTCAATGGTCGCCACCTTCGTAAAGACGGTACAGAGTTGCCCGTTGAGGTAAATACCTCCACATTCACGCATGACGATCAGGAGTACTTTCTCTCGATCGCAAGAGATATTAGTTCCCGCCGCGCTTTAGAGGCCGAAACACAAGGAAGAGAGGAACAGATTTGGTTAGCGATCAATGCTTGTACGGACGGACTTTGGGATTGGGAGATCAGTAGCGGTGTTGTGTATTTTAGCCCTCAATTAAAACGTATGTTGGGCTATGGCCCTGAAGAGATGCCTCCCATTGTTGATACATGGAAAAACAATGTTCATCCGGATGACGTTCCTATGGTGTTGCAATCCCTTGAAGAGCATATAGAAGGTAAACGTGAGCGTTACGAAGCTGTTTATAGAATGCGAAACCGCAACGGCCATTTCATCTGGGTACATGATTTAGGCTGCGTATCCCTTCGAGGCCCCGAAGGAGAAGCGGCACGTGTTACTGGAATGGTTAAAGATATTACCGACTATAAACAGCAGGAATTCAAACTGTTAGAGCTTGCAGCATATGACGAATTAACAAAGCTAAGAAACCGACGTGAGTGTACAAGAATATTTGATCAGCAACTCGAGATAGCTCATGAGCAACAACAACCGCTAAGCTTATGCTTATTCGATTTTGATCTCTTCAAAACGATCAATGATCGCTTCGGGCATCTGGCAGGCGACCTCGTTCTTAAAGAAACAGCTGCCCTTCTTTCTAAAGAACTCGACGCTGGCGATTATCTATTTCGTTGGGGAGGTGAAGAATTTGCTCTCATTTGTACTAATACAGCACAAGATGAAGCTTTCAAAATAGCGGAAGCGTTACGTGTAAAACTGAATAATTTTGTTCTCAAACATAAAGACCATAGCATTACGATCACCGGTAGTTTTGGTATATCTTCGTACCCAAAACACGGTTTAACCCAATCCGCCCTATTTCTTGCCGCAGATTCAGCACTTTACCAAGCTAAATCTGCGGGTAGAAACTGCGTGAAAATCACAACAAAGAGATAGCGCCAATCTAACAGCCTAACATGGCGCTATTTTTTACATTATTCCTCCATCGCTACCGACATAGGTTTTAACTGATAACAAGGCTGATACTCTTGATAATTTATCTTCATTCTTCTCTGCGCAACAAATGCAGCGAGTAACTGATCCATTGGCCCCATAATCTGTTCTTCTCCGCATATTTCAAATGGGCCATGCTCTTCAATCGCCCTGATCCCTGGTTCTTTAACATTCCCCGCGACTATACCAGATAAAGCACAACGCAAATTAGCTGCCAGTTCAAAGTCAGGTTGATCTTTTACCAAATTGAGTTCCGACATATTTTCATGAGTTGGCTCAAATGTCTGCTGAAACCCTTCTGGAATATAGAGCTGCCAATTATAGTGGAATGACTCACTCGTCGCTTTTCGATAACGGGTAACTTGAGCCAGCCCCTCTTGCATCACCTCCGCAACTTGGTGAGGATCATCCACAACAATTTGGTAACGCTCAGTCGCTTCATCCCCTAAAGTTGCTCGGATAAACCGATCAACCGTTGCGAAATACTCTTCGCTGCCCGCCGGTCCCGTCAAAACAAGTGGAAATGGCAAGTTATGGTTTTTCTCATGTAACAAAATACCCAGAATATAGAGTATCTCCTCGGCAGTACCCGCTCCGCCAGGAAACACAACGATACCGTGCCCCAAACGAACAAATGCCTCCAAACGTTTCTCTATATCCGGCATGATAATGAGTTCATTTACGATGGGGTTTGGGCTCTCCGCTGCAATAATGCCTGGCTCAGAGATGCCGACGTAACGACCATCTTTAATCCGCTGCTTAGCATGAGAAATTGTGGCTCCCTTCATCGGTCCCTTCATCGCACCAGGCCCGCACCCCGTACAGATATTTAGCCCACGCAACCCCATCTCATAGCCAACTTTCTTGGTATAGTCATACTCATGACGATCGATTGAGTGTCCACCCCAGCAAACAACAAGATCAGGCTTAACATGTGGGCGAATAGCATCCGCGTGACGTAAAATATGGAATACCATATTAGTGGTAGCCTCCGAAGGCGTTGCCCCAGGACAACAAATATCCATCTCAGTGCCGACATACAATAAGTCTCTCAACACAGCAAAAAGATGCTCTCTAATACCGGTAATAATCTCTCCACTCACGAAGGCTGTTGCGGGAGCATTAACTAACTCTAATTGAACGCTACGATGCTTCTGGCTAATTTTGATATCAAAATGACTAAACTTATCTAACACGAGCTTAGTACTGTCAATCTCACTGCCACTATTCAATACAGCCAAACTGCACTGCCTAAACAAACGATACAATCCGCCCTGGCTGGCATCTTGTAACTTATCAATTTCATAAGGAGAAAGGGAATTAAGGCTTTCAAGTGGAGTAACACTGGTGGTTACGTATTGTTCTGTCATCATAATGGCCACCTCTAGAATCACGCGCTAAACAGCCTATGCTTAACTTGATTCATTTAAGAGCAAAAATTGTCAGCCTATTGTGAAGCCTAGGCAGTTAACGTTATGTGAAAATCCAAAAAGAGAAAAATAAAGAGTCGGAAACAATGGAGAAATTCACTGAGAACAGTAACTGAGACAGCTAACAACTTAATGAAGTTCCGATATAAACTATAGGAGATGAAATAGTAAAGCGCAAAAAAACCATATAAATCAGTAAGCTAGTTTTACTTAAGGCATATAATAAAACCAGTTTCACTGATACTTCATATTTTCATGCGCCCCATATAGCAAAGATACGCATAAACCTTACAAAAAAAGAGGCTTTACATTATTGAATGATTGAACAATAATTACAGGACTGTTTTTCTTGAGATATGGATTTCAAATGCTCATTAATAAGGACCAGAGAATCATTCTCTTTACCGCCTGTTTTTTTACACTACTCACGTTTATTTTCCCGCCAATCGCCGCTAATGATCTAAATGAACCCGTTGCTTGGGGACGCCTGATATTCCTGCAGCTAAGTATTGTGCTAACGACACTAGGCTTACTGTTAGCCTTTAAAGATTAGTGAGCTAATCGATAACTACACCTGCTTCAAAATATCTTTGACGAATTCAGGCACCACTTCGCTCGCTGGGCCGTAAATACGATGATCAAATGCAGACTCTACGCGTGAGGGTTCAAGATTTAACTCGACTGTTAACGCCCCCGAAGCATTGGCTATTTCTACAAAAGCAGCCGCTGGGTAAACATGACCAGAGGTACCTATTGAGATAAATAGATCGCACTGCTCTAATGCTGAATAAATCTGCTCCATAAACATTGGCATCTCACCAAACCAAACGATATCAGGCCGTAGGTTTCCTGATGAGCCACAACATGAGCATAGATCTTCAGGCTGAGAATCCTCCTTCACTGGATACACCGCGCCGCTATCTTTGCAGCGTAAATTCAATAACTCACCATGCATATGTAATAGCTGTTTACTGCCTGCTCGTTCATGCAGGTTGTCAATATTCTGCGTAACAAGGAGCAGATCTCCAGGAAAGTTTTCCTCTAACTCAGACAGAGCAAGATGGCCTAAATTAGGTTTAATCGATTCAGAAAGCAGTTGATTGCGACGTTCATTATAAAAACGATGCACCAACCTTGGATCTCGCTCAAACGCTTCAGGTGTAGCCACATCCTCAACTTTATGATCCTCCCATAAACCGTCAGCCGCTCGAAATGTACGAATACCCGATTCCGCAGAGATCCCTGCACCTGTCAAAATTACGATTGATTGGATAGCCATTTTAACTTCCTTGAAACAATTTGCCTCTTGTCATACTACAGCAACCTATGTATTACTAGACTAATCTAAACGGAGTTGGTCACCGCCATCGTAAGTATGGCAAATCTCGGTCTACAATTTCGAGTGTGATCAATAAATCAGCCTACAACTGAGAAACCCTAGTGGATCAAACGGAATATATCGTTTGCAGCAGAATAAGAAGAATTGTGGCGCCTGATTCCAGGCTTCGCCGCACTCGCCCAGACACAACCCAGTACTTGGTTTGTATACCCCCCTCGGCTATAGAAGGAACCGGCTATGACCGCCTCTAAACTCTATATTCTCGACACCAACGTTTTACTGCATGACCCTAAGTGTCTTTATGAATTTAAAGAGCAGGACATCACTATTCCGATGACTGTTTTAGAAGAGTTAGACGATATAAAGGATCGCAAAAAGAATGTATCTCAAGAAGCGCGAGCGGCTATTCGTGCTATCGATGACATCATTACTCAAGCAGAGGATGCTGCTGAGATAACCAAAGGGGTTGATATCGTAATCCCTTTGACAGCAGCAAATAGCGAACGAAAACTAGGTCAGCTAAGCATTTTCCCCGATCATGAGCTAACGGCAAGGCAAGGGTTCTTACCGCAAAACTCAAATAAAGATAACCAGATAATTAACTGTGCTATTCACCTCCAAGCGACTAACCCGCATCGAGAGATAATACTTGTCACCAAAGATATAAACATGCGCCTTAAGGCTCTTGGCGCTGGGCTTAAAAAAGTAGAGGACTATAGAACCGATCAGCTAGTCTCTGATATTGATCTGCTTCCTGCTGGACATAGCAATATTGAAGGTAATTTTTGGGAACGCGTGGAGGATGTCACTAGCTATCAAGAAGGCAGCCATAGCTACCATCAAGTGAGCCAAGAGACGCTACCTAATACTTACCCCTGTGAATACTTATACGATGATTCTGAAGAGTTTGCTGTACGCGTCTCGTCTGTACGTGACGGCCAAGTAACGCTACGAGATCTAGGTGTTGATCGTCTCATGCAGCAAAATTGCTGGGGCATTGAACCGATTAATATCTTTCAGGCTTTCGCCATGGATGCAGTATTAGATCCGGATTTAGATTTAGTCATCCTCAATGGTGCAGCCGGCTCAGGTAAAACGTTAATGGCCCTGGCCTGTGCTTTAGAGATGGTCATTGAGCAACGACGCTATAACAAAATCATTGTGACTCGATCCACCCCACCGGTGGCGGAAGATATTGGTTTTCTTCCAGGCACCGAAGAGGAGAAAATGACACCCTGGTTAAGTGCGATTCAAGATAACCTAGAAGCGATGCACGAGAATGATGAGCGGCCTCAGAGTAGTGTCAAATACGCGATTGAAAAAGCTAACATTCAGTTTAAGTCATTGAACTTCATCCGTGGGCGAAGTATCCAAGATGCCATCGTGTTGTTAGATGAGGCTCAAAACTTAACCCCCTCACAGCTAAAAACCATTGTTACCCGCTGTGGTAAAGGATCAAAAATAATCTGTTTAGGTAACTTAGCGCAGATAGATTCTAATTACCTAACGCCGCTCACATCTGGCTTAACTTATTTGGTAGAGCGCTTTAAAGATTACGAAGGGGCAGCCAATATTCATTTAGAAGGCATATTCCGTTCACGCCTTGCTGAATATGCCGAGGAACACCTGTAACGATTCGAGAGAATAACCTTCAGCAGCCTATTATCGATGTTGATATGGGCTGCTACTTTCAATAAGTGAAGATGATTTTCAACATCCAACACTGTACATCTTTTAATCTGTTGTAATCTATTTATAATGGATAGTCATTTTTGCGGATTATCTCATCTGCACAAACTGAGATCGTACATAATACGATCTTAACTTCCCCCTGAGATATTGCCGGGTAACGACAACGATTACCCGGTATTTTTTATTAAATTATTGGCCCGTTGATACCCAGAAGAAACTACTTCAATTAGACTATATTGATGATCACGACTCTGAAAAAAATACCCAGCACCATACTGATCGGCTTAGTGTATATCTATCAATATGTCATTAGCCCTGTTATCGGCCCACGCTGTCGCTTCTACCCTACCTGCTCTACATATATGATCGAAGCGATCAAAGCCCACGGTCCGATCAAAGGAACTTGGCTTGGACTAAAACGTCTAGGCCGTTGCCATCCCTATAATGACGGCGGCTATGATCCGGTTCCCAGCTGTTGCGACCATACACAGCATCCAACTCAAGAAGGAGACATCACTCAAACGGAAAAGAAAGTGTAAAACCGTTTCATCAAATACTGTGCATCAGCTAAAGCTATTTCTGTAAAACCTATCGTTTCACCGGCTTTTCTCTGGCTTAATGAAAAACTATCCAATGGCAATACCGTACCCAATTTAGGATATCCTCCCAAGGTTTGCCTATCCTTCAATAAAATAATCGGCTGGCCATCGGCCGGGATCTGAATTGCACCATAACTAATCCCCTCAGAAAGCAACCCGGTTATACCACTCTCAATCGTTTCACCTTGTAAACGAAACCCCATTCGATCGCTTTCCGCTTTAATCTTGTATTTACTAGCATAAAATGACGATATGCTTTCAGGATGGAACTGAGCCGCTTGATAGCCGGCAATAACCCTAACATTCAGTTCGGCGGTATAATCTGGAATAAAGCATGGAGGAACAGAACGTTTTAAAGGGTAGCGTTCTCTCTCAGCAGATCTAAAAGCTAATCGATCACCGCGCTCTAATGCCCCTCCCGTCAAACCACCTAATTGTTCACGTTTTACCGTGGAACAACTACCAAACTCTGGCGCAGCATGAAAACCATCAGCCACAGCAAGGTAACCGCTCATGCCTGATTGTGCCCACCCCATAGTAATAAGATCACCTTTTCGCACGAAATGGGTCTGCCAATTAGCCAGTGGGGTACTATTTATACGACAACCTAACTCAGCGCCGGTTAACGCTATCCAAGTATCTGCACACGCCTCTAGGGCTACGTTGCCTAAGGTTACCTCTAACACGACAGCATTCGGTTTATTGCCTAATAACCGATTCGCCCAACGAGAAGCATGCTCATCCATAGCCCCGCCCGTAGTGATACCTAAATGCTGATAGCCAAAGCGACCTTGGTCTTGCAACAGCGACATGACCCCAGGTTTTGTTATATAAAAACCTCCCATCACGCCCCCTTCAAACAGTGGAATTCATCCATGGTTATCGGCTGAAACTGGACCTGATCACCTACTTCAAATAAACAAGGGTCTGCTCTCGACTTATCAAACATCGGAATTGGGCAGCGTCCGATCAACCACCAGCCACCGGGAGTCGCTTGTGGATAAACAGCCGTATTCAATTCTGCAATTGCAACAGAACCGGCAGGAACACTTGTTCGTGGGGTAGAGAGTCTAGGAACACGAAGCGCGGGGTCTAATTCACCCAAGTAGCCAAATCCCGGGCTAAATCCGACAGCAAACACTTGATAGACTCGCTCCGAATGCAAACGGATAATCTCATCACAATCGAGCGCTAAGGTGTCACTTAATAACGTTAAATCAGGGGCGAACCGATCATCGTAACAAACCGGTAATATAACCGTCTCTCTCCTGACTTGTGAACTAAGAACTGAATTGGAATCTAATTGGCTTACCGCTAATTCAAGTGCATTACGTACCATTTCATCTTCTCCTTTGAGAAGATCATAGGTCACCATTATTGTTGTATAGGAAGGAACTACATCAATAAGACAATTGTTTAAGTACTGCTTTATTAGCTCACAACAGCGGCCTATAACAGTAATAAGTTGCGGGTCTGCGCGATCGGAGAAACGTATTAAAAGACTATTAACGCCCGAGACCTCAATACTATAATCCATCTAATACTCGCCGAATATCCTGAACTAAAGCGATCGATTGAGGGTTATCCCCGTGTACGCACAAAGTATCCGGTGCTAGCAGTATTTTTTTCCCGCTAGCCGAAAGCAACACCCCTTCTTCAGCTAGCCGCTTAACCCTATCCAAAATAGTCGCGGTCTCGTGAAATACTGCGCCAGCTTCTGAACGAGGAAGCAATAATCCCTCGTCATCGTAGGCCCGATCAGCAAAAGCCTCAAACTGTAACCCTATATCATGATCTTCTGCTTTTTCACGATAGTGGTCATTCTTCTCGGTTGCTTGGATAACTAACTCTAATTTTTCAGAAAACTGAGCAACCGTCTGCATTACGGTATCCATCAACGCATCACTACGCATCATATCGTTATACAAAGCACCATGAGGCTTAATATAACTAAGCTGGGCACCATATACCTGAGCCATTCCAGATAATGCCGACACTTGGTAGAACAACATAGCTCTAACCTCATCAGCACTACATTGCATGCTTCGACGTCCAAATCCTACAAGATCGGGATAACTAGGATGAGCACCTAAAGCAACCTTATGCTCAATCGCCAACTGCAAGGTTTGCTCTATCGTTAAAGGGTCCGCTGCATGAAAGCCACACGCAATATTAGCCATATCAATATAAGGCATGATGGCCGAATCCTGCCCCATATTCCATACACCAAAACTTTCACCGAGGTCACAATTTAACTTCATCTATCTCAATCCAATGGCCCAATCTTCATTCAATTTTACGCTAATATACTTTAAAGCAATCAAAACATATTATTATTTTATTTTGACACCCTTTAGCCTACAAGCTATAGGGTTTAAGATGGCACCGATTATTTTCCCTGTAGTAAGTTGGATAATATGTTCACACCGCTATCAGTAATACTTTACGTCACCCTTTATATGGGTCTGCTATTCGCTATTGCACAGGTAGTTGAAAAGCGCATCCAAAACAGAACCGAGCAATCTGCTGGTAATCCTTGGATTTATGCTCTGTCATTAGCCGTCTATTTTACCTCCTGGACCTTTTACGGTAGCGTTGGTTTTGCTGCCTCTTCCGGCATGCTTTTTTTAGGTGTCTATGCAGGCTCGCTCATCGGGGTTGCGCTGTGGTGGATCACTTTAAAACGGATGGTCCAAGCTAAAGAGACCTTCAGAATCACCAGCATTGCCGACTTCATCTCTACCCGTTACAACCGCTCTCAAAAAATTGCTGTGATCGTCACCCTCATCGCACTTATCGGCATCGTACCTTATATTTCACTGCAATTAACCGCAGTTATTAGCTCGTTCGAACTTATTACCAATAGTCCCAGTAGCGGGTCCAAGCATGACCTAGCGGGCTGGCTAGTCACCATGTTTATGATTGGCTTTACTATTATTTTTGGCGTAAGAAGACTCGACCCTACCGAGCGACACCAAGGGATGATCGCCGCGCTTGTCGCTGAATGTTTAGTCAAGCTGATTGCATTCTCAGCTGTCGGTGTCTTTGTTACCTACACACTATTTGATGGTTTTGGCGATATATTAGCGAGATTAAAAGAAGCTAACCTTGAGCATGTTGTCAGCTTCTCCGCGACAGAAAACAGCACTGTCATGTGGATTACACTCATCATTTTAAGCTTCTCAGCTGTGCATAACTTACCGCGTCAATTTCATGTATCGGTCGTTGAAAATTCAAACCGCAATCATATAAAAACAGCGATGTGGTTGTTCCCTCTCTACATGATACTCATTAACCTATTTGTAGTACCGATTGCAGCGGCAGGCCTACTGTTAGGCATGTCACCAGATAACGCTGATTTTTTCGTTCTACTTTTACCTCAGCAAGCCGGTAGCAGCGGCCTAACACTGCTGGCGTTTATTGGTGGATTCTCGGCAGCAACTGGGATGATCATTATCACCACAATGACACTGTCAACGATGGCGTCTAACCATATAGTGCTCCCGGCCTTAGAAAGAATACCCAAACTACGCTTTTTACGAAGTTATCTATTACAGCTTCGCTGGCTGGTCGTCTCGCTTATTATGGTGGGTAGCTTATGGTTCTCAAAAGAGTTTGCGGGATCCTACATACTCGTGGCGATAGGCTTAATATCTTTTGTCGCGGTACTACAGTTCTCCCCAGCCCTATTTGGTGGATTATTCTGGAAAAAAGGCAATAGCTTAGGCGCATTCCTCGGGCTACTGTCAGGTTTTTGCATCTGGTTTTATAGCTTAGTTATCCCCACTTTTATTAAACAAGGTTGGTTGTCCGAGCACCTCTTAACAGAAGGCCCATGGCAGATAGCAATGCTAAGGCCGGAAGCCTTGTTTGGATTGGAAGGGCTACATCCAATATCTCATGCCGTATTCTGGTCAATGGTTTTCAATATCGGCTGCTATATTATCGGCTCCCTCATTTTTAGCCCCAATAAGAGCGAAAGAAACCTAACGACTGAATTTATTAGCGCCATGACCTCTACACAGTCTAAACGCGCTAGACCGACAGGATTAGATGCCTACATTCTTTTACCTCCTAAGCTTGAAGAAGCCAAGAGCCTACTCTCCAATTACCTCAACGATGATAAAGCCGAAAGTGAAGTGATGACGATCGCGGAGGACTTACAAGTTCTCGATAAGTCTAAAATCACAATCATTGAGTTAGTAGAATTCCACCGCATGGTAGAGCACGTTCTAGCGGGCTCCATTGGTGCGGCCAGCGCTCATAAAGCCATTGAGAACACCATCCGCTATAACCATAAAGAGGAGTCTGATCTTAAAGCGCTCTACAGCCACATTGTCACTGAACTACAAACGACTGAGAAAGAAAGTAGTTCCGATAGCCAATCAGGCACGACAGGATATGGCCTCATTGAAGACCTACAGACCCAAATTGATGATTTAGAAGATATGGTTGCAAGCCAGCAACAGCAGATAAGCACGCTAGAATCAAAATTAGAATGCCGCTACGAAGAGGTATTCAAATATCGCATCGAATCGCAAAAGACCAAACAAGATAACGCATTACTGCGCGCCGAGCTAAAACAGATCTTTGGTAACAGAGATGACGGTAGCTATAATGATGATGACGATGAGGAAGAAAATAAGAACGCTTAATCAACAACATATATACAAATAAAAAGAGCCTCATGTGAGGCTCTTTTTAAATTTTCTACATAAAAAACGTTTTACGCTTCTTCTTGCTTATGTAGGTGAACATCCATTTGTGGGTATGGAATGCTAATGCCTTCCTCATCAAAACGAAGTTTCACCGCTTCAGTCGTCTCCCAAAGCACAGCCCAGTAATCCGCTGAATTAACCCAAGGACGAACCACAAAGTTAACGCTGCTATCAGCAAGTTCAGAGACAGCAATAACAGGCGCTGGATCTTTTAGTATACGCTCATCGGCTTCAATAATTTCAGCAAGGATCGCTTTTGCTTTACGAAGATCATCGTCGTAACCAATACCAAATACCATATCAACTCGACGCGTATCGCGTGCTGAGAAGTTAGTAATAACACCACTGTAGATTGCACCATTAGGTACAATAACTTCGCGGTTATCACCGGTACGCATTACCGTGTTAAAGATTTGGATATGCTCGACAACCGCTGATACACCAGCAGCCTCTACAAAATCACCTTCACGGAATGGCTTGAAGATAATTAACATCACACCCGCAGCGAAATTCTTCAATGAATCTTGCAAAGAAAGACCAATCGCCAAGCCAGCTGCACCAACGAGAGCAATCAACGATGTTGTATCAACACCCAACTGATTTAACGCGGCAACAATGACAAAGAGTAGAAGAATGACATTTGCGATAGATGCAATAAAATTGATGAGCATGTCATCAACTTTGGACTTACGCAGAATACGTTCAAGCAATTTAATCAATTGCTTCGTTACCCAGCGTCCAATAAAAAAGATAGCCAGCGCAATAACAATATCTACAATCCATGGAAAGATGTAGGCATCGAAGAAGTTTTCCATTGAGGTTCCCCTGATGTATGAATCACTAATTTTTTAAAATTAGAAAAATAAAGTGAACGAATTTAATCAAAATGAATCTTAACAACAGCCAAACAGGCATACTGAGGCTGTCTCGCTTCATGGTAAAACGCCATTATAATCCCCAACGAAGACATTGTGGGATAGTTTCGCGTGTTTACTTACAAAACAACCTGTTAAGCGATCAGTTTAATCCGTACAATATGACAAATTCTAGTGTTCAAACAAATGTATCAATGAAAAAGTTACTTCTGACAGTTTTCCTACTATTTTCTGTATCTGCCCATGCTGAAAAAGGTCATATTGCTGATGATGCAATGATCTATGTTCATAACGGACCGAGCAATGAATATCGCATCATTACACGTATTAAAAGCGGCACTGCCGTTCAAATACTCAAACGTAATGCCAAAACTAAATATGTGCAGATCCGCATGCCCAAAGGAAAGGTCGGTTGGGTAGAGCCAACAGCGGTTAATCCTGGCGATAGCATTTCAATACGCCTTCCTAAATTGCAAAGCAGTCTAGAGAAAAGCCAAACGACGGTCTCTACTCAGGCGAGCCAGATCGAGAAGCTACAAATTGAATCTAACAGTATGCGGGATAAGAGCCAGCAACTGAGTAGTGAAGTGGCTAAATTAAACGCAACGATTAAAGAACTAAACTTTAAAATAGAGTCTAGTGATGAAAGTAATTTAATGCGCTGGTTTACACATGGCGGACTCGTTGCTTTAGGCGGCGTCATTTTAGGGCTACTGCTACCCTACTTCCCTAAGCGTAGAAAACAAAAAGATGAATGGTTCTAAACAACCTTTCATTATGCATATCGTAAACCGGGCTTTTGTCCGGTTTTTTTATTTAATAAGTATCAAAAACATTGATATCGATTAAGGTTTTATGACAAACAAAAGAATGCTTGAATACTCACTAAAAAACCTTTTTTAACCTATCAAATACAAATATAAACCTTATATTTCAAACAGATAACTAGCTGGTTACTTTTTAACCAATCTGTTGATCATGACCATTCTATAGGCTCTGAACTTGCTTTCCCAAGGGTTGTTTACAGAGTTATCCACAGAGTATGGGGACAAAGGCTTTCAGCCCACTATTCGCCGCCCACACAGCCACTTTCTGCACCGCAACAAATTATTCACAAATTAACTATATCTGACCTTTTTAGTCGACGCCGTTTGTCGTTTTTGATTGGAAGTTAAGACCGATTAAAAAAAACAATAATGAAGATAAATAGATCTAATTAGTTGTTTTAAGCTAGAACTGTTTCAATAACCCTACCTTAAGAGATTGTAGAGGAACGAGAATGAAACGTATTACTATTTTTGGGCGTGAAGGTTGTGGTTTCTGCGTTAGAGCAAAAGAGTTATGTGAATTAAAAGGTCTCGACTATCGTTATATCGATATCCATAAAGAAAATATCAGCAAACAAGACTTAGAAAAAACGGTGGGAAAACCTGTCGAGACGGTACCACAAGTTTTCTGTGGCCAAGAGCACATCGGCGGTTTTACTGAGCTTTCAGCATTTATTGATCAGGCAGGTATTTAAATTTTAAAATATACCCCCATTAAATTGGTAACGAGCAAATGCTTTCAACTTACGTCGCAGTAATAAGTAATGAAAACTGTGGCATTTAAGTTATACTTAAAAAATGTTGTAGCTGGCCATCTGCCAGTTTAGGAGTAGCTTATGATGACATTTACCATTCTTCTTGCTATCGCTGCCGGCGTCGTTATGTTGCAAATGTGGGAAGGCAAAAACAAACAGGTTAAGCCTGTTCGCATTCATACTGAAGAGCAGTTGCCAAAGCGTTACCGCGGACGACGCTAACTTAAGCAACTGCTTAAACAGAGCAACGCTATAACGCTTGATGAGAGCCCTGAACAATCTGGCAGGGCTTTTTAGCTGAATTTAATTCCTACCCCACAACCTTAATGCTAAACCGCCTGCACGGTTTGTACGTCTCTCAGTCGCTTGGTAAAGAACATGCTCTGATGCAACGATATCAAGCTGTTTTTTTGCACGAGTAATACCTGTATAAAGCAACTCTTTGCTCAATAAAGGGCTGTCAGCAGGAGGTAAGATAATACACACCCGATCGAATTCAGATCCCTGGCTTTTATGAATAGTCATCGCAAATACAGTTTCATGCTCAGGTAAACGACTCGGTAACACCGAACGCATCTCACCATCCAACATAAACCATACTTTCAAACGCCCCTCACTATCCTCAGCCGCAATACCTATATCTCCGTTAAACAGTGAAAGGGCCGGATCGTTACGTGTAATCATAATGGGTCGCCCAGCATACCAAGCACTATCACCCTGTATGAGTCCTCTCCCTTTTAATCCCTGATACACCCGTTCATTTAATCCACTTACACCATATTCCCCCTCTCGCCTCGCGCACAACAGTTGAAAATGCATCAGGCATTCAAGCAGCTGCTGAGGCAGCTCATTAGCGAATAAGCGCTGAAACAGGTTCACATAGACATCTACTACCGATTTAATTAACGCTTCATAACTATCTTGTGAAAGGTTAAGGATATTGATATCTGGGTAATTCGAACCTAGCACTGACTTAACCGCATCTCGTTGACCACTATTCACCGCCCTAGCGAGAAAGCCAATTCCACTTTGATCATGGAAACGGTAGCTTTTATGAAGCATTGCCAAACAATCGGCAAACGTATCCTCTGTCGCTTGCATCTGAATTGGTAGATCGGGTGAACTCGCATCAAATAGCGATGCTTGTGCGTAGGGCTCAGCAGCTGCTTCGTGCGAACCTTGGTGTAAAAATCATCCCGTGATCTACCCGACAAACAACAAAGCTCAGCCAGTACCTGCCTTTGAGGCATAGAGTAACTTAATCTCCCCGACCAATTACAAATGTCTCCAAGCACACTTCCGGCCTCAACGGAGGCGAGTTGATCTTTGTCACCGAGCAAGATCAAACGAGCGCTATCAGGTAATGCACGTAACAAACGCGCCATCATCGGCAGATCTACCATGGAGGCCTCATCAAGTACTAAAAGATCTAAATGAAGAGGGTTTTCTTCGTCATGCCGGAAGCGGATGCTATTCGGAATGACGCCCAACAATCGATGTAAGGTACTCGCTTGGGTAGGTATTTCCGTTTTCAATTCCTCCCCTATATCAAGCCTTGCCATTGCATTTGATATGGATTCGGCCAAACGAGCTGCTGCTTTACCTGTAGGTGCCGCAAGTTGAATACTATGACTTCGGCCCAACGCCCGCTGCTGCTCGATATAGAGTGCTAGCAACTTGATAACCGTCGTGGTTTTACCTGTACCTGGCCCACCACTAATAACCGCGAAGCGCTTTTGTACCGCTACCGCCGCCGCAATCTTCTGCCAATCAATCTCTAGACTATCCGACTCAGGAAAAAACTTGGCCAGTCCATCCGTCAAAAGAGAGCGATCGATATTCACCCGACCATTTCTGCTATTTAAGGCTGCTGCCGTCTGACACTCGTATTGCCAATACCGATAGAGATAAACCCTATCTTTATCGAGCACCAACGGGGTCACATGGCTCCCATCACCCAACAACTCACCATCCGATGCAAGTGAACGCCAATCCATCGTCAGGACAACCCCGGTGATCTCGTCTGACCAATGTCCATGTGGATCTTTCAACTTAGAAAGTGGAAGGCAGACATTACCCGCCGCTAACTCATGACTGACAAGCGCGGATAATAGCTGTATTTTTTCTGGCAGCTGGTGTTGTTCATCAAGAAATCGAGCAAATTGATAATCAACCGACCTGATCACGCCCTCTAAAGACCAATGGCGAAGCATTGCCAAAACTGAATTTACATCAGACATCAATTAACTCCCCAGCAAACAACTGATCAAGCTTTTCAATCAGCGCCTGTTCAGGGCGGCAATTGAATATTCCCAAACGGCTACCTTCATCCATTCCCCTCAGAAAGAGATAATAAACACCGCCAAAATGTTGCTCATAACGGTAATTGGGAATTCTTTGCTTTAATAATCGGTGTACCGCTAGTGAATACAATAGGTACTGTAGTTCGTAACGATGCTCTACCATCGCGTTATTCAATGCCTCTTCGTTGTAACAAGAGGCCTCATACCCTAGATGGTTAGATTTATAGTCCAATACATAATAACGATCTCCCTTCCGAAATAAGAGGTCGATAAAACCTTTCAACATTCCTTTCAAAGGCTCAAATGAGAGCGGGGCCGCTTTAGCGGATAGAGGATCATATCTTCTAATCAAAGATTCCAATGCCGAAACCGTAATATGTTCAGCACTCAGCATAAATTCCATCTCAACTAGACAGTCGTTATCAGCGATATCACCTAAGATTAAGCCATTACCATTTAGATCAGCTTTCAGCACATTGTTAATAAGCGCCTCAATGACCGGTAACCAATGCTCATCGTAGCCTGCTAATACAAGTTGTTCCTCTATTTGCCGTTGATATAAGGTACGAGCCTCTTTGCCTAGCACCTCTTCAGCCATAGGATGAGGGAGATTATGATAAGCGTAGAAACTTATCTCTTCGAATACAGTATGTAGAAATGTTCCCGCATTTGCCCCTTTAGGAAAGGTAAATATGTTATTACCCTCTGGAACATCACTGCTCGGCACTAGGGCGGCTTCGCCCACTACCTCTAGATCTAATCCAGGGAGTTCAGGAATATAGTGGCTGCTATTATGGCGGCTCAAAGCAGAATAACTACTTACACGCCAATCGCGGTCAATTTGCCCATCAAATTGCCGCGCATTCATTCCAACATTAACATCGACATCTACCGCAAAAAGGTCTTTTTGCGCGCCGATATTCGGCGGAGCAACCACCTGTATAGCGTCGGTAGACGCTTGCAACTGACTCAGGGCGTCATCTAATTCCAAGCCTGACTGCAATAACAGGTAACCCAACGCGCTCTCGGATAGACGAGAAGACTTACTATTGCCAATACGGAGATGGCTAACGCCAACATAACAGCTATACACAGAGCGAGTGAGTGCCACATAGAGCAGCCTCAACTCTTCAGCTAAACGCTCCTTCTCAGCTTGTTCTAATGATTCCTCTTGAGCACTCATATCAAGAATCGCGTGCCCTGAATCATCATGGTAGAACGCCGTTTTTGTTTCACGGAAATTACACGCAAAAGGCAGGAAGACTATCGGATATTCCAACCCTTTAGATTTATGAACCGTCACGATTGTGACTAAATTTCTTTCACTCTCAAGCCGTAGTATCTGTTCATCGCTTCCACCGGAGGGGCTAGATACCTGCTCATTAAACCAACGAATAAGGCCAGTTAATCCCTCTAATTGACTGCTCTCCTGCTGAAGCAATTCGGCAAGATGTAAAATATTGGTTAGGCGTCTCTCTCCAGACATCTGGCCTAATAAATCAGCCGCTAGGTTTCTCTGCTGCATTAGATAGCTCAGCATCGGCAAAACACCGCGCTTCAACCAGATCTCTCTATACTCAGTAAACTCAGTAACGACCTCTTCCCAAAGGTTTTCATCATGATTTAATAGATCAAGCTGCTCCATGCTAAGCATCAATAACTCAGTCGCCAATGCAGCCTTAAGCCCACGTTCATTCTGCGGAGCTTCAACAGCAGCGAGTATCAGGGACAGTTCAACTGCCTCAATTGAATTAAAAACAGAGTCTTGATTACTCAAGTAAACGCACGGATGCTCATAAACAGCTAACGCACGACGAACCTCTTCGGCTTCAAATCGATCACGTACCAATACAGCAATATCTGAGCCCTCGACTGAACGCTCACCAATATTTGCATCGCCCACTAATAATCGATCGATCTCAGCGGCAGTGCTCTGCGCAAACTTGGTAAGGTAAGCCCCTTTATTAAGCGCTTCCTCTCCCTGATCACGCCAAAGCGTCAAAGCAGGTGGCTCAAGCGTCTGTATCGTGAACCTCTTACTATTTTTGTCCGCAGCATTGACGGGATAAAACGGGATATCTTGGTCATAAATAAAAGCAGAATCAGCAAATTCAAACAGCTTATTCACCGCCCCCACCATAGACAACGTTGAGCGCCAGTTGGTCTCTAATGTATAAGTTTCTGACACCGCGCGCCGCGCTTGAATATAAGTAAATATATCAGCGCCACGAAATGCATAGATAGCCTGTTTCGGGTCACCGATCATCACCAATGCAGTATTAATCTGGTCTGAGTATAAGGCTGAAAAAATGCCGTACTGCAAAGGGTCTGTATCTTGGAATTCATCAATCATTGCCACGGGGAACTGTTGGCTAATCGCATTAGACAGCGCGTCGCCTTGTTCCGACGTCAGCGCACGATTCAGGTCAGTCAAAAGATCATCAAACGTCTGTAACTGATACTGTCTTTTGGCCAAACTCAGCCGTTGCTCCACTTCGCTCAGCGCTTTGCCTAATAAAATCTCTTTGACCGGAACCCTATCCGTCAAATACTGCTCTAGTTGCGCAAATAATGGATGCTGAGGCGCCTCTCCCTTATCTGTTTTCTCATTGAGCCTTGTCTGTGTAAAACGTTGCATAACACCCAGCAATGTTTTACCTGGCTCTAAAAGTTCCGAGCTTGCATACTGATCAATCTGTGCAATCCATTTTGGTAAGCTCGCTTTGGTATAGCTTCGTTTATTGATCCCTGATGCTTGAATAAGCGAAACGAGATCATCCTCATTAGCTAACCAACTCTGCTTAAAGGCGTTTATCAACGCGATACGATCATCGTAAGCACACTGCAGATCTGAATTTGAGAGATCAGGCAGGACCTGAAGCTCACTCATACTCAATAAACCACGCAGCTCCATGACCAATTGGTCAGGCGTTTTCCAGCATTCATTTAATACTAATTCGGTAAGGGGCTGGTTAAGTGGGTAAATGGTATTTCGCCAAAAATCTAACACAGCACTTCGAACTAAGCTTTGATCATCTTTAGTCAGCTCATTTTCAAATAATGACCCACTCTCAAATGCATGACGCTTTAGCATTCGCTGGCAAAAACCATGAATGGTGAAAATCGCAGCTTCATCCATTTGTCGGATAGCTTGTTCTAATAATTTAACCGCATGGGAGACATCGTGCGATCGCTGCTTTAACTCCAACAGGAAAGGATCTTTGATATTTTCATCACGTTGCAGAAAAGCAGTTCGTGCATCGACGATACGGCTACGAATTCTATCCCTTAACTCTTCAGTTGCTGCTTCCGTAAAAGTCACTACTAAGATTTGATCCGGCCCTAGCGGCCGATCGTTAATATTGCCAAAACCAAGCAACAAACGAAGATAAAGTGCGGTGATGGTGTACGTCTTCCCCGTACCCGCGCTCGCTTCTATTAGCTGCTGCCCCTGCAAAGGAAAGGTAAGAGGATTAAGCGCTTTTATACTAGTCATCTTTACCCTCCTCCATGTATTCGTACATTGGGGCATAAATTGCATCAACTAGCGGTAAAAACTGTTCAGAGAATTTTTCAAAATACGGATAAGAGCGTCTGAAATATGGATCATCCAACAAACCATTTTTAAAGGCACTACCGTAGTAATTTACCTCTAAAGACGATAAAGCCTTGTCTGGATCTTTTTTAAACTGCTTTAAATAGTCATAGGCACAATGAGCATCGAAAGCTTGAGGAGCTCTCATGCCTTGCTGATAAAACTCAACCAAAACCCGTAAAAAATCACGAGCCTTTTCTTGAGGCACCGAACGAAAATGCACTTTGCCTGATAGCCCTCTATAAACAGTCGTACAGGGCTGATCTGAGGCGGAGATACACAATGCTAAATGTTCGACCCAAGTCCCCAAGCGATCCTTTGCATTCACCTGAGCAGGACGAAAACGCAGCATATGAGCCGGAAAACAGCGATCTAACCAACCTTGCAATTGCAACGGACCAAAACTAGCCTGAACTTCAATTTTTGCTGCTTCGCCTTCGCACATAGGTAAAATTTTGTGGGCTAACTCTTCACAATCATTTCTTATTTTTCGAAGCAACATCGATCCTGTTTTAGCCACCGGCAACGTCCCTTCAGCCAAAACAGTTCTATCCAACTCATCAAGATTATTACCTGCTAAAGCCGCATCCAAGTAGCGCTGTTTAATGAGATAAGCGTCGAGTCCTCCAAGCGTAAAGGGCTCTTCATCCTGTGCCTCAATCTCATGGTTAGAAAAGAACACCTTAAGACGTTGATTAAAAAAGCTACGGCACGGATTTTTAAGAAAACTAAGTAAAGTGCTTAACTCTAACTGCTCTGTTAGGTCTTCTGTCAGTGACGAAGAGAAAAACTCAGAAGGCTCTCTACTCTCAGCTTCCGCCGCCGGAACCCACTCACTGGCGTAACTAAATAATTGAGGATCAGTATTGAAATAGAGCGGGCTAAAAGCCACCAACGGGTGTTGAGTCACCAATGCTGCCCGTAAATTCTCGCCACTCTCACTATGGGATAACAGTTCATCTCCCTGATATACGTAGCCTTGCTCTACATAATCAAGCAATTCACTCACTAAGACCGAAGGTATTTTTTCATTATTATCTTTAATGGAGCGTCCAATATAACTGACATATAAACAGTTCTGGGCGGAAAGTAATGCTTCCAAAAAAAGATAACGGTCATCATCTCGGCGAGATCGATCCCCCTTACGCGGATAGTCGGTCATCAGATCAAAACCGACTGGGGGAATACTGCGAGGGTATGCCGCATCATTCATACCTAACAAGCAAACAACGGAGAAAGGGATGGAACGCATCGGCATCAAAGTACAAAAGTTAATCGAACCCACCATAAAGCGTTGCGATGAACGCTGCTGATTGATGCCATTGATCAGATAATCCGCCACAATAGATGCAGCAAGGGGCTGATTATAGTGAGCATCTGATAGCTGTTGCTGTAAACCTTGTAATGTTTGACGAATAGCATTGAGCGGTACTTCATCCTGTTCATCTGCCAAATAGACAGATGTCAGCATGTTATTGATTATCTCTATCCACGCTTCCAATGAGTGCGGCTGGCTGAAACTATTTTTTATCTCGTCCAGCAAATCAATAAAGTCCGCCAAATAACCTAAAAGTTCTGCCTCTAAACCTTCTATCTCGATATAGGGAGCGACACTGTGCCAAAAATCGACTTCCTCGCCTAAAGCATAACCCGCCAACATACGGCGTAAACCGAATCGCCAACTATTCTGTTCAAACAACGGAAGCTCCCATAAGCTTCGTTGCTGTGAGTCCATTCCCCAACGGATGTTTACTTGATCAACCCAATACCTCAGTGTCTTAAAGCCCGCATCATCCAATCCAAAACGTCTCATAATGGCTGGTACCTCTAATAAGGTCAGCACATCTGAAACGGTGAAACGACTGGAATCGAGTTTGATCAATTTTTCAAAACTGAGAAGAAGTGGGTTTTCCTGACGACTGCTACGATCGGAGATCGAATAGGGAATAAAGCGATCCTTTGGCACATTTGAGAAGACCGCATCAATATAGGGAGCATAGGCTGCTACGTCTGGCATCATGATAATGACATCACGAGGTTTTAAATCTGGAGAGCGTTCAAACAGCGCTAACAGCTGATCGTGCAGCACTTCAACTTCACGTAATGCACTATGGCAGCTATGTATAACAAGAGAGTTATCTACCCTTTCTAAGCATTGTTTATGCTGACTTGTTTCAGGGTCTGATGGGAAACCGGTTGGATTTTCTAAATCGAGAATATCTTGTTGGATATTACTCAACAAACTGTGCCGCTCTGGATCAGCAAAGGCATCAATTTCTTCATTGACCGAATCCTGCAACTGGTAAAGGTAATCTCGGCCTAATTTACCCATTGAAGCAAGTAGCGGGTTTCCCTCGGCGTAATCTGCATAATCTAGTTCTGGCTTACTAAGCCAACGGCGATTGAGCCGCGCTATCTGCGAGGCATCAATAATATCCCCCCAATAGTAACGACATGGATTAGTGACCATCAAATGGACATCGATACGCTCACCCAGCGCTTGTAGCGCCTGAACATAATTTTGCGGCAAAGCCGAAATACCAAAAACAAAAAGCCTAATAGGTAACACATTATTTGAAGGGGCGTGCTCAAGCGCCTCAACAAACGAGCTAAACATATTCGCTCGATGCCAATGAGACTGATTCACTGATTCCGTATAATCTTTGAGCGCTCGCCATAAGATAGGTTGCCAACGGTGGCGCTCCGCCGCTAAATGACCTCCTTTTTCCCAATCAGCGATCCAATCAGGTCGATAAACTAAATACTGATCAAAAATATCCGCTATTTTATGGCTAAGCTGATACAAACGATAATGATCGTCGTCTTCAATCAAATAGTGTCGTAAAGACGCAAAATCATCATTATCCAAAAGGTCGGGTAACAAGCGCATCAATTTCCACCCCATCGCCTCTTTATTAAAGGCAGATCGGTCAGGAACATCTTCTAATACATCCGAAAAACATCGCCATAAAAATGAAGCAGGCAAAGGGAAATCAACCGATGCAGCAATTCCGGAAGAGGCAGCGAGTTCAAGTTTGAGCCACTGGGCCATACCCGGGCTTTGAACTAATATTTGTTCGGCTTGAAAAGGGTCTGCTATGGGATCTCGGCGAATTAACTCAACCAAAATATCCTTTAGCACTAATAGCGAATTGGAATGATAAACCTGAAACATCCGTTTCCTGATTCAGTAAGTGTTCAGAATAAAAATGGGAATCTATACTGTACTTAACTCCCTTTTCTTTGTCAGGAAAAATCGTACTGGAAACCTTATAACATCCAGAAGATATTATGACATAACAGGTGGATCTCATGGGAAAAAGAAGAGCGCATCAAATTCAATGCATCGAAGTTATCAACTTCACGGAAGAAAACCACCTGCCGGATGAACAAGAAGCAGAAGAGATACTCGATTCAAAAAATAGGTCTCGCGTATTAAAGCGATCAAAAAGAAAAGGGGCCGTTTGCAAAGTACAGCAAACCATTAGGTAAACCGCGCGTATCAACTAGAGGTAGGATCTTTTGTGTCGTCGTTCTCAGGCGCAGGCAAACTTCCAAAGCCCTCCTTTTCACTCCAATAATCGCGGCCTTGCTCAACCCGAACTACACCTTTAAAGCGCTGTTTTAGATATTCCACCGCATCAGGAAGTGTGTCGATGTCGCATAGAATTACGCCACCACGTTCATTGTCTGTAGAAAAAAGATAACTCTTCATCATGCCTCCAATCCAGGAGGTGAATCATTACATAGAGTCGAAGAAGGTTAAAGCGCTATGATACAGTTTTTACCCTGTTTTTTAGCTTTATAAAGCGCAGTATCCGCCCGAGTCATTAGACTTTGAACGTTATCACCCGTAACAAATGTAGTAACACCAATACTTACACTGGATTGGAGCTTCTCACCGCTTGGCAAAATAAATTGATAGTTTTCAAGACTTTCTCTGACACGTTCAGCAACAATAACTGCGCCATCAATATCTGTTGATGGTAATAAGATCGCAAATTCTTCACCACCATAACGATAACCACTATCCAGGGTCCGTAACGAAGAACGTACTAACGAACCAAACGTTTCCAGTACTTTATCCCCCATTAAGTGACCATACGTATCGTTTAACTTTTTAAAATCATCTAAATCAAAAAAGCAAAGTGTAAAGGCATGATGATAGCGGCGAGCTGTTTCAAGTGCGTCTTCTAACTGATCATAGAAATGCCTAGAGTTATGCAGACGTGTCAAACTATCCGTGATACTTAACTCTTTATAAACTCGCTCACGCTCTAACAACTCAAATTCAGCTGTTTTACGTGCGCTAATATTTTCCAATGTTTCGATAGAACCGACTAATTCGCCGTTCACATCCATAATGCCGGCTGCCGTAAAATGTAACCATTCACCTTCAGCTCCACACTCAGGAAAAAAATCTTCTCCCTCGTACGCATCCTCAATAAGCTCAGAGCGATTACATTTATTGGTGTAGTAATGCTTTACATCTTCGTCATTACCCCCTTCTAGAATCAAATCAGCTAGACAGGGTCTCGGCGATGCATAAAAGGGCTTCCAATGATTACGGGTCCCGATCATATCTTCACGGCTATACCCGCTTAACTTTTCTATCGCCGAGTTCCAATGCAAGATCACATGGTCTTTGTTTAGGACGAAAGTGGGTAAAGCAATCCGGTCAAATACTTGGAGCAACATGGATTGATCATCAGAATTGGTTATAGCGAGGGGACGAGCAGCTGAATTTCCATCAACCATCGTTAACGTTGGTGCACTAGACACAGGGACAACTTTCGAAATCATAGTAACTTACAGCACCTGCAACAGATCGATTAAAAGTAACAATTTCAAACAAGCGAAAACGATAACCGAATTAACAGACGAACCGGTCTACCCTTACAACAACGCCAATAAACATGATTAACTGTAGTCTATTATCCAATAATTTAAAGGGATATTAGTTAATCCTAGTCAAACATTTTAACAATTGTTCAAAAATTATTCTTTTAGACTTATTACGCAGTTGCAAAAACCCAAGCTACTAATATACATAATGAGTTTCTAATCTGAATAATTCTCAGAAACCTATTTCCAAAAAACGACAGGATCGCAGCTATCCACAAATTGCCCCTGAGAGAAACAAACCACCTGCCCTGGAGAGATAGCATTAGGAGAATCCAATAATGATTGATGAGCAACAATCACTACACTTGCCTCCCTCTCGGCCTTAATAGACAAAGGAAGAGGTCCATTTAGCTGAATATTTGTGCCTTGATAAGCGTTATATGCCAAAGGAGCGATAGCACCCTCAAGAGAAGAATAAGCAAACATAAACTCACCATCCCAATGAATAAAGTTATGTGGGCCAAGCTTATCTAACCTACCAGCATAATCAGCCACTAACGCAAGGCGCATCTCAGCATCGGGTCGACCCTCACCCCATAATTTTCGCATGCGTTCCTGCA
>Ga0193964_1000094_pt1 | contig 44684 bp, 40 predicted proteins | sample FB_7_MG_FD_140323 | JGI IMG/M metagenome (GOLD analysis project Ga0193964, IMG submission 140323) | Microbial mat bacterial communities from the Broadkill River, Lewes, Delaware, United States - FB_7_MG | ecosystem: Environmental > Aquatic > Freshwater > River > Microbial mats | place: USA... | reverse complement strand
TACACATGTTGGGTTCCCTATATTTTAAACCGGCCGACCATCTCATTAAGGTTTTCAGCAAGGTTGGACAATTCTTCCGCACTTGTTTTCACCTGTTCGCTGCCTGAGCTCATTTCGTTGGCAGCCTGGCTCACCTGGGTGATATCCTGGGTAACGTCACTTGCCACCGCAGATGTCTGGCTAACGTTGCTATTTACTTCTTCAACCCCAATGGCAGCCTGACTGACATTATTGGATATTTCCTGTGTGGTGGCGGACTGCTCTTCGATGGCAGCGGCCACGGCTGTTACTATATTATTAATTTCATTGATGATGTCCACAATAGATTCAATGGCAGTGACGGATTCTTGGGTGCTCGTCTGGACGCCTACAATCTTGGTATTAATTTCACTGGTCGCTTCGGCGGTCTGCTGGGCCAGCGCCTTAATCTCTCCGGCAACAACGGCAAAGCCTTTACCTGCTTCGCCTGCCCTGGCGGCCTCAATGGTTGCATTTAATGCCAGAAGGTTTGTCTGCTCCGAGATATCTGCAATGGTCTCTGTGACTTTATTGATTTCCAAAGCGGCCTTTCCTAATTCATCAACCTTATCTGAAACATGCTTTGCCATTTTAACCGCCTGGGCTGTTGTTTCGCTTCCCTGGGCCGTGTTACCCGAAATTTCAGCTATGGTGGCGTTCATCTCTTCCGCAGCGGAAACAACGGTCTGTATGTTGGTAGAGGTCTCTTCCATTGCCGAGGCCACACTGTTCATATTTGTTGCCATCTCTTCAGCTGATGCAGACACATTATTGGACCTGTCGGCCGTCTGGGCGGCGTTGGTGGAAATTTGTTCCGAAACTGCCGACAATTCACTGGAGGATGAACTCAGCGTCTGGGTGTTGGCTGAAATTTCACCGAACATGTTTTTTAAATTGCTGGACATTTTATTTAAGGCCGCAGCCAGAACGCCGATTTCATCGTCCTGATCAATATCAAGCTGCTGTGTCAGATCTCCTTCGGCCATTTTATTGGCCATGACCACCCCTTTTGAAATAGGCGTAATGATGGATCTTAAAATGATAATCGTCAACGCGATGCTAAGGATAACGGCAATGGTTGTAAATCCGATAATAGCCGTTTTGGTGCTGCGCATTGCCTTTTCCTCATCCTGTTTTCGTTTTTCGAGTAACACTTGTTCTTCCTGTTTGAAATCGGCAATGATGGCTCTAAATTTATCAAAGTATATCTTTCCCCGGGCTTCCCCAACAAGGTCGGCCATATCATCCATGGTTTTTGAATCCCCTATTTCCCTGCGCAGGCTGATAATCGGCTCTGTGACATTCTTTTGCCATGTCTCAATATTTTGTTTTATTTCTTCGAGCAGTTTTACCTGGGCCGGATTATCCATAACCGTCTTTTGTAATGCCGAAACACGTTTGTAAAAGGATGTTTCCCCGGATTTATAAGGCGTAAGAAAATCTTCTTTCCCGGCCAGCAGATAGCCACGCATCCCGGTCTCCATATCTACGGCAGTTGCCAATATTGCGTTGGAGGCCATGATGACTTTGTACGTGTGCTCCACCCATGCATTCAATTGCGAAAATTTTTCGATATTTTCAGGCGAATTCAGTACAAGGGCACTGGCTTTCTTTTTCCGCTCATCCATCAACGTTTGTTCCCGGCTTATAAAGGTCTCTATCTGGGAACGGAATGTATCAAAATATTTTTTCCCACGGGCTTCGCCCACAAGGCTTGCCATATCATTCATGGTTTTTGCATCACCGATTTTTGTTCGAAGTGCAATGGCAGGTTCTGTAACTTTTTCCTGCCATTCTTTTAAAATCCCACGAATTTCATCCAGGCGTTTAACCTGTTTCGGGTTATCACTGACTTCATTTTTAAGCGCTTGGATTCTTTCGTATGTGAGTTTTTCCCCTGTTTTATAGGGAGTCAGGAAGTCTTTTTTCCCGGCCAACAGATAGCCGCGCATCCCTGTTTCCATGTCAACTGCGGAGGCCGTGATAAGTTCTGCGTCTTCCAATACAACGTGTGTGTGAGCCACCCATTTTTCAAGCGTATCGATTTTAGTAAGATTTACATATGCAATGAGTCCGATTAAGATCAGGAAAAATAATGGAATAATAGCGATTAGCGAGAGTTTAATTTTTAAAGACCAATTTTTAAAATTCATACGTTCTCCTTGTTATAATTAAAATAAAAAGGTGGAAACTTTATCTTGTAACGACCTGATTTTGACCGCGCCGATGTGCGGCATACAGGGCGCCATCCGTTTCAAGCAAGCGTTCTTTTTACTCTGCAACAGCAGTATGGTATAGAAATGATATTGATCCGGCTGTTGTAGAAAACAACAACGCCCATGACAAGGATTAACACGGCAAAGACTTTGTTGGATTCGGTCACGAATCCGCCCTTTATTAAAAAACTAATTTTGTAAAGATATGAATTTGCGTTCTGCTATATCAGGCATAAAACATTCTTAAAATTTGAAATACTGTCCTAACCCTGATACAGATTTTATATGATTGAATTTCGATAAAGGATAGCAAAGCTGAGGTAAGAAAAAAATAAAATTTTGAAAAAAACAGATATAACGTTTGTGATCCCATGCCCGTAATTATACCCATTTGTCTTATACTGTTTACTGCCGGCTGGGTCCAGGGGGTCTCAGGCTTTGGATCTGCCATGATTGCAATCCCCTTGCTCACCCTCCTCATAGACATCAAAATGGCAGTGCCGCTGTGTTCTTTGGCCAGCACTGTGATTGCCACGTATATGACCCTGCAGCTGAGGCACTCTTTTGATCTTAAAAAGATCGGGCCCCTGTGCATTGGTTCGGTCCCCGGAATCGCAGTGGGTGCCACCTTTTTAAAAACCGTTCCTTCACATATCATCCAGGCTCTGATGGGCGTCTTTTTAATCGGATATGGATTGTACAATCTGTTTTTCATCATACCCCCCAAACGGCTTCACCGCCGGTGGGGATATTTGGCCGGGTTTTTAACCGGAGCCATTGGCGCGGCCTTGAGTGCCGGGGGACCGCCGACCATTATCTACACCACGTTAAACAACTGGACCAAAGACGAAATTAAGGCCACCCTTTCGGGATTTTTTTGCTTTTCCTCATATATTGTGGTCTTCGCCCATCTGATCAGCGGCGTAACTAGCCCTACCGTTTTAAAGACCTTTCTGTTTTCCGGGCCGTTTATTTTATTGGGCACTGCCCTGGGCGCATACTGTTACCGGTTTTTTAAAAAAGACTTTTATTTGAAAGTCGTTTTCGGCTGTCTGATTGTTATGGGTGCCATGATGATTTTATAACCTGGGGTTCCCGGCAGAATGTTCCCTGTTTTTTCTAATCAACATAATTCCATGCTTTAAGCCGTTTATATGCATGCTGGCTGTATTTATTTGACGCATAATTGATCTGTTTGAGATACGCTTGATATGCTTGGGCTGCCCGCTGTTTTTCACCGGCCATATCAAGGGCGTAGCCCTGGTAAAAGGTTGTCTGGGGATTCCCCGGCAGCAGCCGGCTGCAAGCAGAAAAATCATTATAGGCCTGCATGGGCTTTTTTAAAGCCAGATTGGAAAGCCCTGAAATATAATGTCCCTGGTTTTCTTGGGGAGAAAGCTGTTTGGCAAGGCCGGCATGGTATGCGGCGTTCTGATGCTTTTCCTTGATAAGCATGCATTTGGCTGTCATCACCTGGGCCGTATAGTCATTGTCCTTTAATCTGAGTGCAGCCATTAACGCACCCTCGGCCTGATCATATTGCTCTTTGGCCAGAAATTTATCTGCCTGCTGGAGTTTGACGATCATGGTTTTCATTGACCTTAAATTCGCGGTGTGGTCCATATACCGGTCGTGGTACAGGCTCAGGGAATGGGTGTCCCTGTATATTCCATTATCTCTGTCTCTTGCGGCGTCCAGCCGTTCCCGACTCATGGGGTGGGTGGCAAACAGCATCTGGGTTGAACTGGGCTTTGTGGTATTCTTTTCGTTAAGCATTTCCATCAAGCCGGTAAATCCTTTGGAGTTATATCCGGATTGGGCAATATACTGGTGCCCTAAGGCATCGGCCTCACGCTCGTTATCCCGGGAATATTTGGAAAGGAACAGCCCCTGTCCCAGGCCCCCAAGCTTCTGGGCCCAATCGCCCAATCCGGCACCCTGGGTTTCTACAGCCGCTGAAAGACCTGCCACCAGAATGGACGAGATCTGTCCTTTGGATTGCTGTTCGGCCGAATGCCGTGCATTGACATGCCCCAGTTCGTGACCCAGAAGTGAGGCCAGCTCCGCCTCATTGTCAAGCTCCAGTAAAATTCCCCGGGTTACGGCGATGGAGCCGCCGGGGAACGCATAGGCGTTTATATAGGTGGCATTGACCACCTGAAAATTATAGGGCATGTCGGGCCGGTGCACCCGGGGCACCATGGATCTGCCTACGCCTGAAACATAGCGGTTCAGTTCTTTATCCTGGGTTACACCGTAGTCCGAAGAAAATTGAAAGGGCGACTGCTGTCGATCTATGGATATTTCCTGGTCCCGGCTCATGAGCATCAACTGCTTTTTCCCGGTGATCGGATCAATGGCGCACCCCTGGAACAGTCCCGCCCCTGCCAGGGTTAAGGCAGTTGCTGTACAGCCCTGCAAAAAGTCCCGCCGGGTCATTTCGGTGTTTTTAATCTGTTTCATAATCCTCCTGGGTCTCTTTTATTTCCGGTATGTTTTGTTGCCTGATATGCACAAATGAACTCAGATCTGACTTTATTATTCCGTCGATACTATATCGAGGCGGATCGCTGTTCGTCAAGCCCGGACATCCTGGTTTTTAAAATTTGCGGAGGAGGTTTTTTTTTGCCTATCTGCCTATCTCATTCAGGTTTTCATGAAGGAAATTGATGCGGATATGAGAACGACCGCTATGGAACCGATATTGTGGGAGACAGCGCCAAGAATCGGCGTTAACAGACCCACGGCACCCAGTCCCAAAGAGATGATGTTGATCCCAAGGCTGAGCCCAATGTTGAATTTAATGATCCAGCTCATACGCCGACTCAACCGTATCAAAAATGGCAACAAGGCAAGTTTATCGTTCAAAAGAACGATATCGGCTGTTTCAAGGGCAACATCTGAACCTCTAAGTCCCATGGCAATACCTGCATTGGATATTTTCAACGCCGGTGCATCGTTAATGCCGTCTCCAACATAAAGCACCCCGCCAGATTTATAATTCTGGATGCATTTCATTTTTTCATCCGGCTTGAGCCTGGCATAGTACCTGGTGATATTTACCTGTTCTGCAACGGCTTTTACGGCTGGAGCATGATCTCCCGACACAATAGCCAGGTCCAGGCCTTCGTTTTTTAGTCGGCCCGACACGAATCGGGCTTCGGGCCTGGGCTGATCAAATATGCCGACGTGACCTGCTATGGTGTCATCAACCAGGACGGTAACAAAGGTTATCTCCCTGTCAAATATTGGTGCATCGCTGCATGCTCCGATCCACACCCTATTACCGTCAACGACACCTGAAATTCCGCTGCCTGTTTCTGTTTGAATATCTTCTGCGGGGATGATTTCTAACCCCATTTCCTCAGCTTTTTGACTTATAGCTGCCGCAAGGGGATGACGGCTTCCGAATTCTACTCTGGCAGCCAGTTGGATAATTTTTTCCTGGTCGAACTCCGGCGTTTCAATCACTTCTACAACCTTGGGCTCTCCACTGGTCAGGGTTCCGGTTTTATCAAAAAAAACGGCTTGGGCCGAAGCTACCCGTTCTAAATATTTGCCGCCCTTTACAAGAATTCCGGCTTTAGCTGCCCTGCCAATGGCCGCAACCGAGGTAACAGGACCAGCCAGGAGAAAAGAGCATGGGCAGCCGACAATTAAGACTGTTATTGCCCTGTCAATCTCCTTGGTCAGCAAAAAGGTAAGAATTGAAACAGATAAAATAAACGGGGTAAACCAGGCCGCATATTTGTCTACGATCCTTGCACTTTCTACCTTTGTCTGTTCGGCCGCTTTGACCAGATCAATAACCTTGCCTATGGTTGAATCCTGACCGATTTTTGTGGTTGAAATTTTTATAAGCCCTCGAAGGTTAATGGTGCCAGCAAAAACACTGTCTTCTTCTCCCTTGGTCAATGGAATGGATTCCCCTGTCAATGATGATTCGTCCACTGAGGTGTCTCCTTGAACAATGGAACCATCCACCGGTATTACATCTCCCGGTCTCACAAGGACCTGATCCCCAACGGAAACTTCAGCCACCGGCCTCTGGACCTCATTGCCGTTTTCAAGGACGGTGGCCATATCGGGGGTCACCTCAATCAAGCCCTGGATGGATTTTCTGGCGCTGTCACTGACCGCTTCTTCAATCATTGCACCGAATACCATAATGAAACTCACTGTGGCAGCCTCCAGAAAATTACCATTGATCAGACAGGCAATGATGGCGATACTGACCAGTTCGTCCACATTGATTTTCTTTTTCAAAATGCCCTGAACGGCCTCCAGTATAATTGGAATACCGTTAATGGCGATAGATACTAAAAGAATACCGCTGAAAATAAATGGTGTGGTATCGTTGGATAATTTCGAAATACCCAGGGCAATAGGAATCAAAAGTCCACCCAGGGTAATTTTTATAAAGTCACTGGAATTGAAAATTTCCTTATACACACTTAAATCTGAATGTCTGCCTATCATATCTTTTCCTTTTTTTAATGGGTTTGGTTGTTGTTAAATAAGGATACACGCCGGTTGCAGATAGAGATCCCGTACCATTTGTCAAGTTCAAGGGGGGACGGACAAGTGTCGGTACAGATAAATTGTTCTCCAGATGGCAGTTCAAATGTATGCAGTCTGCCCGGGCCTCTGAAGTGGGATTTGACCAGCAGGGCTTTGGTATCGGATTTATGGTCCACAAAGATATCTTCAGGACGAATGAAAAGAGTGACCGGATCGGGGTGAGTGTTTAAACCCGGGGATTTGGATTCAAAGCTGCCCATGGGAGTGACAATTTCGCCGGATGGAGAAATATCCCCTAAAATGAATGATCCCTCCCCTACAAATCCAGCCACTTCCTTGGTGGCCGGGTGGTAATACAGATTGTCCCCGGAATCCCATTGGATCAGTATCCCATCCTTCATGACACCAGTCTTATCCGCCATGGCAAATGCTTCATGCTGGTTGTGGGTCACCAGGAGGCCGGTGGTACCGAATTCTCTGAGAATATAACGGACCTCCTCTGACAGGCGTTCTCGAAGGGAGATATCCAGGTTTGAAAATGGTTCATCCATCAACAGAAGCGCCGGCTTTGGCGCAAGGGCTCTGGCAAGGGCCACCCGCTGCTGCTGCCCGCCGGACAGCTCATGGGGATATTTATTCTCCGAGCCTGTGAGGCCGGTGAGTGAGATCAATTTGTCCAGGTCTTTTTTTTTTCGTTTTGCCGGACCAAAGCCGATGTTTTCAATGACCGATAAATGAGGAAACAATGCATAGTCCTGAAACACCATACCCGTTCCCCGGTTTTCAGCAGCAATATTTTTCCCGGGGCCAAACACCTGCTGCCCGTTAATCGAAATAGTGCCTTGATCCGGCGTTTCAAATCCGGCAATCATTCTAAGAAGGGTTGTCTTGCCGCAGCCGCTGGGACCGATCAGTGCACCCAGTTCTCCTTTTTTAATGGTAAAGGATATATCTTTGGCAACGATCAGTTCCCGATTGTGCTTTTTATGAATGCCATCAACATTAAGGCACATACTATTTTTTATTCCTTTCTTTATTCCTTCCGATAAAAGAGAGTAACATGACCGGAATCATACCGGCCAATACCAGCGTGATGGCCGGAAGTGCCGCACGCTCCCATTCACCCTCCGAAGTTAACTCAAAAACTTTAACAGCCAGTGTATCCCATCCAAATGGCCTGAGCATCAGGGTGACCGGCATCTCTTTGATGATTTCCACCAGAACAAGTATGCTGCCTGTGGTAATTCCCCTGCGAATCAGGGGCAGATGAATTTTCGAAAACAACTTTATCCCTGAGATTTTCATCAAATTTGCTGCTTCATCAATTGACGGCGTGATACGGGTCATATTACTGAAAACCGGATTGTATCCGGCAGTCAGAAATCGGATCATATAACAGAGGGGAAGAAGTACCAGGCTGCTTTGAAGGATATTGCCGGAGATTGGAATTCCCAGTACGTTCAATGCTCCCAAAAGGTTTTTATCTACTCCGGCCACCACGTTGACAATACCTACGGCAAGTACAGTGCCGGGAAGTGCATACCCGGACAGGGCAAGTTTGGCAACAGCTCCGGTTTTCATATCCTTCATCAGCCGTCCTGAATAGGCGAGGATGACGGCTACCGAGATGGTGACGGCTGTACCCATGAGACCCAAAAATAAGGTGTTCGTCACCAATTTGCCATAATGCGTACTAAATTCTACCTCAAACGCCTCTATGGCCCACACCAAAAGCTGTCCCACGGGTATGGCAAAGGAAATTAAAAATACCCCGGTGCAGAATGCTGATGCTAAGATATGGGGCATGCCGTTCAGCGTTTGCCTTTGAATCTGCTGCTGGCTGCCCCTGTTGTAGAACTGCTGTTTTTTTCTAAAATAAGACTCTGTGGCGAAAATTAACAATACGATAATGACCAGTATGGACGCAAGCTGTGATGCTGCATTGACAGAAAAAAAACCGTACCAGGCTTTGTATACACCGGTGGTGAAGGTGTCGTAATTAAATACTGAAACTGCACCGAAATCAGCCAGGGTTTCCATGAATACTAAAATAAGACCACCGAAAATCCAAGGTCTTGCCATGGGCAGTGTTACCCGAAGCAATGTGAACAAACGGCCTCCGCCAAGCGATTGGGAGGCCTCAACCATGGATCGGCTCATGGAACGAAATCCCGATGAGGCCATCAGATAGACGTAGGGGAAAATGGCCAGCGAAATAACCAGAACCGCACCCCACCCGGATCTTATTTCAGGGAAAAAAGCCCCAAGCTCAGGTGTATGAGCCCGGAGAAACGTTCGTACTGGTCCTGAAAAATCCAGAAGGCCGGTGTAGATAAAGGCCATCACATACGCCGGGATTGCCAGGGGAAAAAGCAACAACTTTTCAAAGTAGCGGCGGCCTGAAAACTCGTAAAAAGAGGTCAGCCAAGCCAATGAAACACCAAGACATGCTGTGGTACATATAACACCAGTCACCAGGAACGCTGTGTTTTTTAAAAGTCCGGGCAACACATATTGCTTTAAGTGCAACCAGATGTCAGGTTCAGCACTTATTCCCGAGATCAGGATAAAGAGTACCGGGGAAAGAATAACCCCGGCGATACCTGCCGATACGATAAACCCGCCCTGATGTTTGATGGATGTCGTCATTTTTTTGTCAAATCTTGCCGGACGCTCAGGTGTCTGAGCATCCGGCGTTAAGGTAACTATTTATAGCCTTCCATGTCCATCAGCTTGATGGCACGGGCTTGAAGTTCGCCAGCCTTGGCAAGATTCATCGTGCTTTCCTTAAACTTGCCCCAGCCCCGCACATAATCATGGGGCGCAACGGCTTCGTTCACCGGAAATTCCATATTGGCATCGGCAAAAATTTTCTGGGCTTCTTTTTCAGAGAGCCACTCTAAAAACTTGACAGCCTGACCGATTTTTTGGGAGTGCTTTATAACCCCGGCACCGGACACATTCACATGAACCCCTTTGCCTGCCTGATCCGCCCAGAAAATTTCCAGGGGAAGATTAGGGTTTTTTTTCATCAGACGGGCGTAATAATAGGTATTTACAATACCGACATCTCCCTGACCTACGGCGATGGCTTCCAATGCTTTAGTATCACTTGAATAAGGAGGGGCCGCAAGATTGTTTACCCAACCTGAAACAATGGATCGAGTCTTATCTTCGCCCAGGGTTGCTATAAGCATTGCGACCAGGGACTGATTGTACACTTTTTTGGAGGTTCTCAAAAGGAGACGGTCTTTCCATTCATCGCCGGCAAGGGCTTCATAGCTGCTCAGATCTTCTTTTTTAACCTTATCGGTATTGTAAACAATGGTTCTGGCCCTGACAGACAATCCAAACCAGCGGTTTTCCGGGTCTTTGTAATGAGCGGGGATATTATGATTTAGAATTTGCGATTTTACAGGGGAAAGAACTTTTTTTTGGGCAGCGTGCCAGAGGTTACCTGCGTCTACGGTTAGCAAGATATCTGCTGATGTGTTTTTACCTTCAGAGAGAATTCTCTGGAGCAAAACGGCTGCCTTGCCGGTGATGTATTTGATTTTGACGCCTTGTTCTTTTTCGTATTTTTCGAACAGATCTTTAATCAAGTGCTCTTTACGGGCGCTGTATACAACCAGTTCCTCTTGGGCGGCTATTGCCCAAGAGGAAAATACAATCAAAAGCATAGAGACGGTTAAAATAATTTTTTTCATAAATAAATCTCCTTATATTTTTTAATGTGTCACTTTGTGGTACTTGGGTCGCTTTTTAAACAAAAATTCAGATGCTGTCAACAAGAATTTAGCCTAATAGAACTTGTTTAGTGAGATTGTTAATCATTTAGTTGAACTCAAACAGTCAAAAAGGCAAACATCATATAGTTTAATGAATAAATGGAGAACGTGTACTATCAGTTAAACCGGGTGCAAAATGCATTTTAAAAAGGATATGATGCCAGTATGTTTACAAAAAACATGAATAACGAAAGCATTCCATGGCTGTTATATAGAAATTTTAGGAGACCTATGTCTATAATTTCGGACCGAGGTATTGACAATAAAGGCGTTGAGTTTTTTCGCTATTCCTCCATGCTTCGAGATCGGGGCGACCACTTTTGATTATTATTCACACTTTTACGCTTAGAGAAAAATTATGATGGGAACTATCTTAGGGCTGGATTATGAGATATTGACAGGAAAAAATTTCAATACTATCTTGTGTCGGACTTTACTTTTTAAACGAGATTCAAAGGCGAATAAATGATTAAAACCATGAAGTCCATGAAACGGGTCAATTTTGAGGATTGTGACCCTTTTTCTCACCTCAACAATGCAAACTATATCAATTATTTTCTGACGGCCCGGGAAGAGCAGCTCAGAATCAATGATGTACTCAATATTTTTGAGCATGTGAAGACCACAGGAAACGGCTGGGCTGTCACCTCACACAATATTCGCTATTTAAAACCCTCTTTGCTGGGAGAAGAACTGGAAATTTGGACCAGGATGCTTTCCTTTGACCGCTTCAGAAATTTAGTGGAATTTGTCATGATTTGCCCGGAAAAAAAACAACTCAAATCCATCATGCATAGCGAATTTGCATATATTTCCATTAAAAAAGCAAAACCAGTCGCCCTTGACGAACAGACCTTTGGCCTGTTCAAGGCGATCTCTTTGTTTCCTGGGAACGATATGTTTACTATTGAAATCAATGACCGGCTTAAACAAATTAAAGCTGAAATTTCATGATATTGCCGGAGAGTGTTGTGGCTATTTGTGTGGTGTGTAACCCTTGTCAGTAAATGAGTATTTCAAGTTTTTGCGTGGTAGGTGGACTGACCTATTGGAGGCCAGGCGTTTACCACAAATTTTATTCTTTTAAAGGAGGACGGACAATGATGAAAAATTTTTTGAAAGCTGTTGTGGCTGTTAGCTGTTTCTTAGCTCTAACCAGTGGTTTTGTTTTTGCCAGTGGCAGCAAAGCAGCCAAACCAAGTCCAGATGAAGCAATAGCCATGTTAAAAGCAGGTAATGAGCGTTTTGTAACCGGTAAGGCAACTCAACCCCATACTGATGTTGCGCGCCTTGCACTTGCCGGCAAAGAAGATCAGGGAGATCACGCCTATGCAACTGTAATCACCTGCTCTGACTCCAGGGTTCCGGTCGAAATTTTATTTGATGCCGGTGTTATGGATCTTTTCATTATTCGTGTTGCCGGTAATGTTCTGGATGTTGATGAGATCGGGTCTGTTGAATATGGCCTTGCCCATGTAAACACCCCGGTATTTGTAGTGCTTGGACATACTCAATGTGGCGCGGTCACCGCAGTGACAAAAACCGTCCAGGGCCACGGTCACCCATTGGAAAGGAATATTCCACCTTTAGTTGATAACATCATTCCAGCAGTGAAAAAGGCGATTGCAGATAATCCAAACGCCCATGGTACTGATGTAATACCTTATGCAATTGAGGAAAATATCTGGCAGGGTATTGAGGATCTATTCATGGCAAGCCCTTCTTCACGCGATCTTGTGAACGCAGGGAAAGCCAAAGTTGTTGGCGCTATCTATGACGTATCAAATGGGGAAATAAACTGGTTGCCTGAAGCAAAAACCACTGAAATCCTAAAGAAAGTTGAGGCTAATCCTAAAAGAGCCATGGAAGCAATGGCAAAATAATTTTGCCTCAAAACTTAACAAGAAAAGGCTAATCACTGCCAAATAATCACATGCATCGGAGAGTAAAAAGCGCGCCTCGTTCCTCGTTTCGTTTTTTACTTCCGGTGCAGACCTGCTACAAGATTTGAAAAAATAAATGAGCCCCCATGAGTTTTGACACCAATCTTTTTGTGTGGTTGACGGGAAGGCGTTTTTCTAATGGGATTTCATCGGATCGAAGAAACATGTGTACCGAAAATAAATGCCTGAAGTTTAGTCCTGCCAGGTATTCGCCGGAGCGGATCTGTTTTTTTCTGTTATAAAAAATGGGAATCAATCCTGCAAGATTCGGTGTTAGTAACGACAATGCACACCCGGAAAAGAGTGACCCTGTTTTGGGGTGCAGGTACGCCGTATGTCCGGATGTATGGCCAGGGGTTGCAATAGCCTTGATATTGTATTTATGCTTAAGCATTTCACACCCGGTTGTATTCAGGGGAACAAAACGCGCTGTAGACGGTTGGGGCAGTCGTCCAGGGGCATGGGGAATGGGTATTTTGAAAAAGGGGTGAAACCGTACAAGGAGCGAACGCTGATCCATTAACAAAGGCAGTTCTGCTTCGCCTAGGAAAATATCTAAGTCTTGAAGGTGTTCCGTGATTTCGGCCAGACTGCCGGTATGGTCACTGTGCCAATGACTAAGGCAGATGGCTTTGATTGATTTTGGGTCAAGGCCGGCTGCTTTGATTGATTTTAAAATCATCTCCCCACATCCGGGACTTCCGGTATCGAAAAGAATAAGCCCTGTATGGGTTTGCAAGACAAATACATGGGTCGGGAACAACCGTGTTCCAAATAAGAAATCTGTTTTTATGGCCAATACCGTTTTTGAAACCCGTGTAAAATTAATTTTCATATCCAACCTGAATCTATTTATTGTTATGGTAAACTGATATCAAATTTTTTATTCTTGCGGCAGCGTAAGATGTTCTGACGCTTATCCTATTAACTGGTTAATTTCAAAAATCGGCAAACAAACCGCGAGGATGATAAATCCGATCACCACGCCCATGATAAGAATGATCAAAGGTTCGATGATTGAGGTGGCCGCTGTAATGGCTGTCTGAACATTTCTTTCAAATAGTTCTGCTGATTTTTCCAGCATTTTTTCCATTTCACCGCTTTTTTCTCCCACCTTGATCATTTGGGCTGCAAGATCCGGAAAGGCTGAGTTATTTTCCAGAACAGAACCCAGACTGCCCCCTTGTTCCACTGTTTGGGCGGCCTTTTCGATCAGTTCGGCTATCACCCGGTTTCCGGAAATGGTTTTGGTGATGCCAAGGGCTGTTAAAAGCGGCACCCCGTTGTCAAGCAAAGATCCTAATGTCCTGGAAAACCGGGATGCAATGAGCTGTTTGGTCAGGCCGCCGGAAACCGGCATGGATAAAATGATCCGGTCAATAATACGCCCCCCCTTGTCTGTTTTGCGGATGCCGTACAGGCACAATATGGCGAAAAACGGTGCGGGAATGATCAGCCACCACCACGCTTTTACCATGCCGCTGATACCAAGAAGCATCTGGGTGGGCATGGGTAGATCGTGGTTCATATCTGTAAATATTTTTGTAATATTGGGGACAATAAAGGTCAAAAGAAACACAAGTACAAGAAAGCCAATGACAGCCATGAGCACGGGATAGGCAAGGGACGCTTGAATTTTCTTTTTTGTGTCCTCTCTTTTTTCGCTGAAATCGGCCAGCCGTTCCAGCACAACTTCCAGGGTGCCGGAGGCCTCCCCGGCTTTGACCATGTTGATGTATACCGCAGAAAAGACTTGGGGGTGGGCGCCTAATGCGTCGGCAAAGCTGTTTCCTTCTTCAATGGCGTCCTTGACCCTGGATAGGACCCGCTCAAACGCCTTGGTCCTGGCTTGGGGCACCAGGGTGGCAACGGCTTTGAGCAAGGGAAATCCTGCGGCCAGAAGTGTGGCTAACTGGCGTGTGATCATGCTGATTTCCGAAGATTTTACGGAAGAAAAAAGGGGCGGCAGGTTAAATGTTTTTCCTCTGGGTGCCCCTTCTTTTTTTGTAATGCGGCCTGCCCCGGATTCAATTCGAAGGATTGAGGTGGGGAAAATGCCTTTTTGTTTCAAATCATCCTGGGCTGTATCGGGATTTTCAGCATCGATAATGCCTGATGTTTTTCTGCCGGAAGCAGTCAGTCCGTTATATTCGAAAACAGCCATAGCGTATACGATCCTTTATATACCGGCCAGGCGCCGATCATACATGGAGCCCACCCCATATTCATTCCTGCGCATGAATTTAACCACAGCCGGCCCCATCAGCTGCATTTCCGGGTTTTCTTTTTGGACCGCCTCGGCAATACGCATCTCTTTGGTGCAGCCGGTGGAATAGGTGGCATCCTTTCCGATCCATTCCGGTGGTACTTTCTGTTCCATGATTTCAAAGCTTTGGGCGATATCCTCTGAGGTTTGAAACCGCCAGATATCAATGTATCCGCTTCGTTGAACAATTTCCCACATATACATCAGATCATCGGCATCCATGCCGGCTTCATAATATGAAGCCGGATTAATGATAAACAGATTGTCGGACTGGTTTTTTAAATGGTTAATAAAACGGCTCATTATTTTCTTTGCAACATCAATTTTGCCGGGGATGGAACCGATGATGCCCGAGTAAAACATTACGGTCATGTTTTTCTTTTTGGCCTGCTTCATTTCGGAAATAATTTTATTGGCTTTTTCTTCAAGGTCCGTGTGGCTGAAATTGATAAAATCAGGGTGCCTGGGTTTAAAGACAATGTCCAATTTGTTGCCTTTTGTGCAGATATTGATCACATCCCTGGTAAATCTGAAATGGGTCTGGATCATCCGGTTTTTTTGTTTCGGCCCCCTTGTCACCACACAGTCCACCTCCTTGAAGACCCGTGAAAAGGTGGTGGAGACCAGCAGAAGATTCAGTGCTTCCTGGGTACCGTCGGATATCACATACAGATGTTCATCCTGTTTCAGGCGCTGGACCAGCTTGTTTTTACTGATGGCTTTGTCGTGGATGAAATGGGCCTGGTCCAGGATTTTGGATAGGACCGGGTCTGTGCGGGTGTCGTTCAGGCAGACTTTTTTAAAAAATGGTTTTTCTTTGACCGCAAGGATCACCACATGGCCTATGTTTGCAAGGAACTGGGCAATGGCAATGTCGGCCACCACATCCCCGGACTCATCGGTAAGCCACAGAATTTTTGATTTTGGCGTATTCACCAGTTCAAGAAGCCGTTCCATGCCGTTGCCGGTAATTTTTGCATTCAAAAGGGTTTTTATGGCCGACGTAGAGGGTACCCTGAAATCGTCATCCTGCCACAGGGCAGAGGCCGTCAAGAGGGAGAGCCTCCGTGTGAACTCTATCGCATTGATCTTTGCTTTAACCTGTTTAAGGGTCAATTCTTTCATTTTGTCCATGGCACCGTTAACTTCGTTTAAGGCTTTTTTAAAGGATTCGGAAACCATGAATCGGTATGCCCGGGCATTTTCTTTTTTTTTCCGGCTTTCATAGGGGTCTTCTATATGGGTGCGGCTTAGGAAAATTTTATACAGGCGTTTTTCAAGCCGGGAGGGTATGAGCAGCCGGCTTTGAATCTCATTATCATATTTTATCTGTATCAGGCTGGACAGGAATGCGCGGTCATCTTCTGAATCAATGAACTCTTCGATAATGGCAAAAATTCTGTCAAGTACCTCTCGATAACGGTTACACAGAAACCTTGGCCTTTTTCGGGACATAATCGCAGCAAACATGGTACCGGAACACGGATAGAACCGTTCGCCGTTTTCCGGATAGACCATGAATTCCATCTGCTCCCGGGACCCTACTTTCGTGGGATAGGCAAACGGATCAATATGGTTTTCAAGAAAAAACGCCGTAAACCATGCATTCTGGTCCGGAGTCGTATTGTCGGGGTGCGCTTGAGCTTCACTGGATGCCATTTCTTCTCCTTAGGGGCTTGCAAAGACAGATCAACGAACAATAAAGAATCCAGCCGTCACAAAGACCTTTCTGGACGTCTGGGGGCCCTGTGGCAGCAAAAGGGATATTATCATGCCCGGTTTTGTTTTTCAAACCAAGTATCAGCCATCGAATTAATGCGATTGCCTCGGCAGGTCTGCCTGAAAGGCTTGACCGGGATTGGGCCCCGGGGTATGGTTGAGTTCATGGATAAACAAAACGGGTTAGATATTTTAGGCCTTGCACCGTCTGCCACCCGTACAGATGCCCGAACAGCCTTTCGAAAGCTTGCCAAAACCTGGCATCCGGACAGGTTTGCAAAGGAGCCGCTGAAAGTAAAGAAAGCAGAAGAAAAAATGAAACAGATTAACGAAGCCTTCCATTTTCTGTTGCCTTTGCTGACGGATATCGTTGTCGGGCCGGGCGTCGGGCAAAACCCTCCGGATTTTAACCAGGGTTGTGCCTCAACCCATTTCAGCGGGAAGAGGTTTCAGGGCTTTTTCTCGTCCCTGGTAGCCGGCTTAAAAAAACGCTGTAATGGGAGAAAAAAGGCAACTGCCCAAGGAACAGGCCGCTTTGGGAAAACGCACAAGCCCGGGGCGCATTGCCGGGCAGGCACCGCCGGCCGGACGAGGAAAACAGCGTTTGAGACAGTGTTCCAAAATGCGGTTAATGATGACCTGGCAGGTGCCAAACCCAGGGTTCACCCCCCAAAAAGGCCCCCGGGCTGCTATGCCAACTACAGAAAGTACTTTCATTCGGTCCCTGGGCGCTCTGGAAACTTGGGCCACATGAAAAACAGAGGCGTGGGCCCTGTGGCAAAAATTAGTCCGATTGCTCCGGTGTCACCAGTGAAAAGGCATTGGTAAACCGTATCTTCAGGCATCAGGTTATGCTTACGCCTGCAATGTATGAAAATGGTTTTATCACATTGTTTCTGATATGATGCCCAAGCATTGAACAACCAATTAAAAGAAATTTGGAATTATTATTCATGGTTAAAAAAAGGGTATCTTCAGGAGTCCCCGGACTGGACCGGTTACTCAACGGACTGTTTATCGGTGACAACGTGCTTTTGTATGATGACGTCGGCAATCTGGCCTATCCTTTTTGCATGAAATTCATCCAGGCATCCCACCAGCAGAGGAAGCCCATTGTATATGTCTGCTTTGACAGGTCGCCGAAAAATCTTATCCAGACCCTGGGCCGCCTGGCAGAAAACCCCCAGCTGACTATCCTGGACTGCTTTACCAACGGTAAGGGTGACAAGGCCGAAGTGTTCAATGAATTTTACGAAAAAGACGGCGCCCAGTGGCCTTACCAGGTTCTCCGGGTGACTGAACCCTGGAAGCCGGATGCGGTGTTTGAAGCCATTGAGGGTCTGCACCGTAACCTTTCCGGGGATGTACGGTTTGTAATGGAAAGCCTCACTGGTATGCAGGAATTGTGGGAAGGAGAAGACCAGATCCTGGAATTTTACTTCCATTCCTGTCCCAGGCTTTATGAAATGGATACCATTGCATATTGGATCGTTGAAAAAAACGCCCATTCAGGTCGGCTCAGAGCCCATATCAATCAGATCGCCCAAGTGGCAGTGGATTTGACCATGACCCAGGGCAGATCCTGCATTAAAATTCTTAAGGCAGACAAGCGTCATCCTGCCGATTTGGGTATCCCGGTTCCCTATTTCTGTGAAAACGGGGAAATCCTGTTCAGGAAATCCGGAACTAAAAAAAACGCTACTCTGGATCTGGGCCAGGCGGTCAAGGCGTTTCGCGGCCACCAGGGAATGTCCCAGAGAGAGTTGGCCCGCTTGGCCGGGGTTACCCCCTCCACCATTTCACAGATCGAGAGCAACCATGTGTTTCCGTCTTTACCAGCGCTTTACCGCATTGCCGAAAATTTATCCGTGGACGTTGCCTCGTTTTTCAAGCCCCGGATTCCCGGTCCCAGGGATATCTTCTCCAGTGATGAATCCGTGCGCATTATTCGATCGGATCTGGATCAAAACAGTATTGAAATCGCCCAGTTGACTCCACCGGACCTGGATTTGCCCATGGATGCATTTTTGATAACTTTTCTTCCGGGAAAACGGCTTAATGCCCATTTCATGGTTCACAAAGGTCCTGAACTGGGATACCTGGTGTCCGGTCGCCTTGAGCTGGTTCTGGATAACAGGGCCCAGGACATGTCTGCGGGGGACACCATTTTTCTGGGCAAAGAGCCCCCAAGTCAGTGGGTCAACCCCCTGACAGAACCTGCCAGCTTGTTCTGGATCAATATGAAGGCCCAATAAGGACCGCAGCTGAAAGAACGTAGACGAAATTGCGGCCTAGGCTATTGTTTGAACGAGAAGTCACCCATCTGCGGCGTTGCATTTGGGTAACTTTTCGTTCAAATACAGGGTCTGCGTTTAGGCGTAAACTAAGAGTTCAGGATCTTTCTGGCACTTTCATCGTTAACGTCTGCGACATGCGGAATTCCTGTCTCCTTGGCAGTCTCCCGGTTTCCGGAAAAAATTTCCTGCCGGGTGATTTTGTCCAGTGAGAATTTTCTGGCTCCGGCCATGAGCTGCTGCAGGCCGCATCCCAGCTTATCCGCCAAGGTGTAAAAGGCAATGGCGCCATAGGGGATATTTTTCATTTCATCCTTGCCGAGCTTATCTTCCAGATCATGGTAGCATGCAAAAATTTCATCTGCAGTCTTGCCAACTTCCAGAACATTTTTTGGCAGTTCATTCCAGTTTCCATTAACCTCGGCCCGGCGTTCCGGGTAGATAGCCCCTTCAATGTTGGCACCTAAAAAGCCCGGTATCATGATTGCCCGGCCCATGCACACCAGTTTGGTGTAGGGTGCGCCTACAGCTAAGGCTTTAAAAATATGATCTTCCAGTGCAAAGCCGCCGGCAAATGACATGTCCACTACGCTTTTTCCCTGGGCAGACAGAATACTTGCGTATTCATGGGCCTTTGCATGGAGGATGACGGAAGGAACGCCCCAGCTCTGCATCATGTTCCAGGGGCTCATGCCCGTACCGCCGCCGGAACCGTCAATGGTGAGCAGATCAAGTTCTGCATCCGTGGCAAACTTGATGGCCATGGCCAATTCTTCCATGCCGTAGGAACCTGTTTTCAGAGTGATCCGCTCAAATCCGATGTTTCGCAGGTATGCTACATTGCTCATGAAATCTTCTTGGACTTGGCTCACAGAGGAAAGATTGGTGCCCCCCAGCCGGCTGTGGCGTGCAAAAGACTTGATGGCGCCCTGTTCAAACGCTTGACGGACATCCGCTTTTGAGGGGTCCGGGTCCACTACGTAACCGCGGTTTTTCAGAAAGGTCGCGTATTCCAGGGAGCGCACCTGGATTTCTCCGCCGATATTTTTAGCACCCTGGCCCCATTTCAACTCAATGATACATTTATCACCATATTTGTCCACCACGTATTCGGCTACGCCGTTGCGGGTGTCTTCCACATTGAGCTGAACAATGATGGCCCCGTATCCGTCATGGTACCGCAGGTACGTCTCAATACGGCGGTCCAGTTCCGGTGCTTTTTTTATTTTTCCTTGCTTGGTTTCGATGCCCGAAATTTCAGAATTGCGGTCAACTCCCACCACGTTTTCTCCGATGACCACAGGGATACCCACAAGTGCGCCGCCAATGGCAAAGGAATCCCAGTATTTTTCTGCGATGAATGTGGAGCCTAACGCACCAGTCATCAACGGCATTTTTACCTTGGTTTTTTGTTTTTTGCCAAATTCGGTTTCCAGAGAAACATTGGGGAAAATACAGTCATCCGGGCTGTTGGTCAGTTCGTCTGTCATGCCGTTGGCCCCATACGCATACCCCTGTACTCTCAGGCTGTTGTAGGAAACTCCGACATGGCTGGTGTTGTTGGCCCCGGCTGTTACCAGGCCAAAGCTGCGTGGGTACAGCAGTTTTCGGCCGACCATGCTGGACAGCCAGGTTTCGCATTTTCCGACACAGTCAGCCCGGCACAGGGTACACAGGCTTGACTCACAAACATCTCCCCTGTTTTTGGTTCCCAGTGCATCATTGCCTTTTGAAAATCTCATATCCATAATCTGAAACTCCTCTCTAAATCATTGTTCTCTATTTATGAACCACCTGTAAAAAATACAGGCCGCAAAAACATTAACCGTTTCTTTAAACGTAAAAGAGACTGAACAATAAATTGAAATTATCGATTACAATAAATATAAAATGTTATTAACTAATAATTTCATTGTCAATACAATAATTGTAATAAAATTAATTTTAAATTAATTATGCGGCGTGTGTGAGGTTGATATTTAACAAAATATATTCAGTTGAAATTAAAGAAACAGCATTTGAAACAGTATCGCAGACCGCGATTCATCATAGCCGGACAGGCGCTAAAGAACAGCCCTTAATAATTTGCCCATTTTGTTATATCCGGGACGTCCGCGTTCCAAGGTTAGTGATGGACTCATTCCTAAGCCATGGTTTAGCCCAAAAGTTAGGTCAGCCCTTGGCGATTATAGAACGTGCTTTGATTGGGTTTCCGGATACCCAAGATACATGGGCGCTATGAAAATAAAGATGTGGGCGTTGTGGACGAAATCTGTCCGACTGCACCGGATCTTTAAAATGGGGATAAAAAAAGTTAGAACTTCAGTGACGCCAGCGTTTTGCCGGACAGCGCCATTAAACTTACACTGTTACCGTCAATGACGGCAAAGGTGGGCGTATCGTTTCTGGGAAGTGCGATGGAGCCTGGATTCAGGTGGATGCAATTTTGAATTTTTTCTAATTGGGGCAGGTGGGTGTGCCCCTGGATAACGATATCCGTGCCTTGGGGGCGTCTCAGGGTGTCCCTGTGTCCGTGATGCATAAAAATGGTTTTACCAAAGGCCTTAAAGCTCAATTCGTGGGAAAATCCTTTACAGAATCCTTCCACATCACAATTGCCGTAAATATAAAATAGTTTAAAATTCAAGTCGGCCATCGTTGCCCGGATCTGTTCCGGAGCAAAATCGGACTCATTGTAACTGCCATACCTTGTATCGAACAAATCCCCTGCAATGGCAACGGCATCACCGGGACCGGCCAAGGCTTTTATCGTCAGCCAGGCTGAAAAATAGCCGTGAAGATCGGAAAAGACTAAAAGTCGTTCCATGATATCAGACCGCGCCTTCAATTTTTTCCATGGCAGCAACGCGCTGGACCAATGGCGGATGGGAGTAATGTAAAAATACATAAAAGGGGTGCGGGGTAAGATTGGCAAGATTGTCGGCACTGAGTTTTTTTAAAGCCGTTGTCAAAGCTCCGGCCTTCTTTGTTGTTAAAGCGGCAAAGCGGTCTGCTTCGTATTCATCCTTTCTGGAGAAGAATTGCATGACAATGGAGATGACCAGGTCAACCGGGGAAAAAAGAATACTGAAAAAAATAAGCCCGGCATATATGGACGGCGTATCCACATAAAATGCCGTGAAAAGGCTTTGCTGGGTGATGAATAAAGATAGAAGGTAAAAAACTACCCCCATCTGAAGAATGCCGAGAATCAGACGGCGCTGGATGTGTTTTTTTTTGTAATGCCCCATTTCATGGGCAAGTACGGCCAGAAGTTCATCCGGGGTCTGGGCATTGATTAAGGTGTCAAACAGTACAATACGTTTGTTTTTACCAAACCCTGTGAAAAACGCATTGGACTTGGTGCTGCGTTTGGAACCGTCCATGACAAAGATCTGGGTCAAAGGAAAATCAATGGTTTTGGCATAGGCAAAAAGTTTGTTCTTTAATTCACCGTCTTCAAGGGGGGTGAACTTATTGAACAAAGGCATGATCCATGTGGGAACAATGTATTGAACCGCCAGGATAAAAACTGTGGTCACACCCCAGCAGATCACCCAGGCCCATGGGCCTGTGCTTTCCAGAAACCAGAATATGGCAGACAGTAAGGGGATGCCTAATGCCATGGATAAAATCATGGATTTTAGCAAGTCCAGAACAAAAAGCTTTGGTGTGGTTTTATTAAACCCGAATTTTTCTTCAATGACAAAAGTGGAATAAATGGAAAAGGGCAGGGATATAATAAATTTGCATGCCGCAAGGATTCCGATGAATAAAAGTCCGCAGCCAATGGAAGACCATCCGGTTCCCCTGACATAATTATCAAGGGCTCCGAATCCGCCCAGAAACCAGAATCCTAAAAGAGCACCAAGATCAATGGTCGACGTGATCGTACCAAATCGGGTGGTGGCCTTGAGATAATGCTGGGACTTTTCATACCGCTCTTTGTCGTAGATATCTGAAAATTTTTCAGGCAGATGCGTTGTCAGCATGCCGATGTTTAGACGGTCAGCCACATAATTCATTGTAAAATCAACAATGAGTGTAATAAGAATAATGTTGGTGATCATCAGGTCAGATAAAAACATCGTTCTATTGGGTGTCGGAATTGATCAAATCCCGGAGTTTTCCGGAACATTTAAATGTGACAACCCGTCTGGCCGGAAGCGTCATTTCTTCATCCGTTGCAGGGTTGCGCCCTTTTCTTGCTTTTTTTTCATTTACACAAAACTTGCCGAAACCTGAAATCATAATATCTTCACTATTTGAAATGGTCTCTTTTATGATTTCAAGAAATTCTTCCATGACATCATAGGCAACGGTTCTTGACAGGTCCAGTTCATTTTGTATTTTTTCTGCAATAATAGTTTTGGTCAGTGCCATAATAACTATTTACTCCTGCGGCACACAAAGCTCGCTTCTTGAAAGATTAATAAAAACAGGTCCGTAAAATACTTTAAATTCTTCAGGATTGTCAAGACAAGGTTGACCGGTTATTGTATTTTGTCGCAAAATTAATATGCTGGTTTTATCATACACGATTGTGTTCTTGCCTTGGGTTTTGTTTACCTGTTTACAGATTGTTTATTGTTCGGTAGTCTGCTATCTGTTAAATAAAAAATTAACAGACGTTTACATTATATTTATTCATCATGGAGAGAAAATGACACAGGTGTTATCCATCACACCCATAGACGGACGTTATGCCCGCCTTACCGGGGTTCTTTCAAATATTTTTAGTGAATCCGGACTGATCCATCACAGGATTCATGTTGAACTTAAATGGCTGAAATTTCTGATCACGGACCTAAAGGTCCATGAGGTGATAAAGGCTGACCACGCCTTGGACTTATCAGGGCTGGATGTTTTAATAAATGATTTTAATGAGGATTATGCGCTCAGGGTCAAGCAGATAGAGTCCCGGACCAACCACGATGTAAAGGCCGTGGAATATTTTATTAAAGAAAAACTGGATACGGCAGGGTTGGCCCCAATACGGGAATGGGTTCATTTTGCATGCACGTCCGAAGATATCAACAATACGTCATACGGATTGATGCTTAAAAAAGGCAAGGACCTGGTGGTTGAGCTTCTCAAAACCTTTGTGGGGGAAATTGAGAAAAAAGCCTTAGCCTATAAAAGTATCCCAATGATGTCCCGCACCCACGGGCAACCCGCTACCCCTACGACCCCGGGAAAGGAGTTCATCAATTTTGCCTGGCGTTTGAATCAGGAAATTGAGGTGCTGGAAAACACTGTGATTCAGGCAAAAATAAACGGGGCCACGGGCAATTACAATGCACATGTGTTTGCGTTTCCCGAAATTGACTGGATGGCGGCTTCTGAACGGTTTGTCCGGGATTACCTGGGCCTTGAGCCCATTTTGTATACCACCCAGATAAATCCAAATACCGCTTTGTCCAGGGTGCTTCATGCCATGGTCCGGGTGGCGGCGGTAATGATTGATTTTGACCGTGACATGTGGGGGTATATCAGTTTCGGATATTTCAAACAGCGGGTGGCGGCAGGTGAGACCGGATCATCCACAATGCCCCATAAGGTCAACCCCATTGATTTTGAAAACAGTGAGGGCAATATGGGCCTTGCGATTTCCATGATGGAGCATTTGGCGGTTAAACTGCAGAAATCACGGTTCCAAAGGGATTTGAGTGACAGTACTGTGCTACGTAGCCTTGGCACGGTATTCGGGTATTTTACCATTGGGATAAAAAATGCCATAAAGGGGCTGTCAAAAGTGGATTTAAACCAGGAGGTTCTTGAAAAGGATCTTGACGATAATCCCGAACTTTTGGCCGAACCGTTTCAAACCGTTATGCGGGTATATGGTGAGGATAATCCATATGAACGGCTCAAAGACCTGACCCGGGGCAGAAAAATTCAGAAAGAGGATTTGGCCCGGTTTGTGGACGGACTTGAAAAGGTGCCCCATGAAGTTAAAGAACGCATGGGGGCGCTTTCACCCCAGACATACCTGGGACTGGCCGAATCCCTCGTGGACAGGTATTTTGAGGAAAAGTTAAAAAAAGAATAACCTAAAATCAATGATTGTTGGCGTTTTGGGGTGGCTTACAGAAGCTGTCTTAAAATCTTTTTTAAGATAGCTTCTAATAAAATTACCGGAGATTGTCAGGCATTAAAACTGGATAAGTACCAGGGAGCGGATTTGTACTTCAGCCGGTTAAGTCCTTTTGTCTCAAGGACATTCACCGCCAAAGAGACGGTGTGATAATCAATCTCCCCATCCCAGATATTTGAGGCGTTTGCGGGCCTGGCAATAGAACATATTCGGGTTGATCAGGACGGCATTGGCTAAACTGCGGATAAATCCAGGGATTAAGGCCTCTTCCACCCCGTTTTCTATTAGTTTGTTCACCAGTTTCTGATCAATGACAGTCATTTGTCACCATTAACTATCTGTTTTTTATTTCCGTCGTATTCTTTTTAAATTCTTTTGTTAGAAAATTGTTAAACTTTATCCGGACGTGGAATATCAGCAGGGACAAGTTTTCCTTTTTTTCTGGGTTGGCTGATGCTACGTTTATATACGACATAATTAATTGGAAGGTAAAAAAGGACGCGGGATAAATGATAAGTGAAAAACAAGGGCAGATGCTGCTGAAAATGGCGCGCACCAGTATTGCCGAAGAACTTGGTCTTCCTGTGGATAAAATGCAAATTGATTTAGATCAATTCTTTCTGGAAATTAAACTGGGGTTGTTTGTGACCCTGCATAAAAACGGTGCCTTAAGAGGATGTATTGGTGTAATAGAACCGGTTGAGTCCTTAAAGACAGGGATTGGGAAAATCGCAAGGCTTGCTGCGTTCAAAGATTCGCGTTTTGCACCCCTTACCAGGGATGAGTTTGACCAGGTGGATTTGGAGATCAGCCTTTTATCCCGGCCTGAAAAATTTGAATACGGTACGGCAGAAGAGTTGGCTCAAGGGCTTGTGCCGTTCAAGGATGGCGTTATTATTAAAAAAGGAAGCAGGCAGGCCACCTTTCTTCCCCAGGTATGGCAACAATTGCCTGATGCGGCTTCTTTTTTATCCCAGTTGTGCATCAAAGCCGGGCTCGATGCCGATGAATGGACCCAGGGAGGCTTAACCGTCCATACTTACAGGGTTCATTTATTTTCTGAAAAAAAATAGTACACCAGGATGCAAAAAAAAATATGCGTATAGATCAGGAATTATTGGAAGTCATTCTATCCATCAAAAACAAGGATGAGCTGGAATTTTTTTTTGAAGAAATTTTTACACCGGCGGAGCTTTCTGACCTTTCTTTGCGCTGGAAGCTTTTAAAAGATCTGCATGCGGGTATGACCCAGCGGAAAATTGCTGAAAAATATGGCATCAGCCTGTGTAAAATAACGAGGGGGTCAAAGGTGCTGAAAAAAAAAGATTCTGTTGCACTTAAAGTGTTGGATTCAATGAATTGATAAGTTCCAAGGATAGCTCGGACCATAGTTCTAAATTCAGTTGGGAAAGCTTTTGTGTCGCATGCCAAGTAAAGCTGTGCAATTCATCTCCAGGCAGATAGCCTTCCGGGTCTTGTGTTTTGATCAGAAATACCGCCCCCATGTGAACGCTGCCCACCGGTGTGATATCTTCACTGATAATCCCTATGAATTCAATGGGATCTCCGGCAATTCGTCGGGCCAGCTCCTCATCCAGTTCCCTTTGCATACCGTTTTTTAAGATGCTTTCAAAACTGTCTGTTTCCATGGCACTGTCTTCTGGGTTGATATGGCCTCCGATCCCGATGGACCACAGGTCATGGAGCCGTTTTTCGCTGCCCTGTCTGTTGTAGGCCGCAGTCATGCCGCCATCGGCTGTCTGTAGAAGAATATACGGAATGATCTGTTTTTTTTGTCTGTCTTCTTCGGCAATGCCTCGGCGGACAAAGGAAAATTCAGCTTTGGTGCATGTGGCGGAAAATGTGGAAAAATACATTGGAAGGACGGTTCTTTGGGTGACCCAGGATGCCGGAAGGTTTTTTCGGTCAATGCATAAGACCTGTTCTTGCTTTTTGCTCATAATTATTTCCTGCGTTTGTATTAATGATGACCGGTTGTAGCATAAATGCTTCCTAAGGCATACCTTCCGTGCTTCCCATGGTCTTTTTTTTATGTCTATGATATGTGAAATTTATAATTACTAAACAATTGAGAAGAATAACGTGCGCTATATTGGCAAAAAAGATATTGTAAAAAATGATCGGTATTTGTTGCTCAATCCCAAGGTAAAGCAGATGATTATTTTTAATCGTTCTTCCGAGGTTGCCAGGGCAAGGGTCGCAGTTCTTGCAAAGGAGTATCCTGATGCCGTCATTGAAACAGCAAACCGTATTTTTGTGGATACCCCCTTTGCGTCAAAGGAGCTCGACGATTTGAGTCACTCCCTGGAACAAGGCATTGTTAAAGAATCGGATATACTTGCCTTTGCACATTTTGTCCGTGAGCCCTTGATCATTGAACAAAAAAATGGTCCGGCTTCCAACACCTTGTTTTTTAAGTCTGTGGGTATGGCTCTGTTTGACCTGATGGTGGCCTCCACAGTCAATGAATTTGCACAGAAAAATGATTTAGGTGTAAAGGTGGACTCTTCAATGGCTTTAAAAAAGGATGGAGCGGGAAACGGGAGTTGAACCCGCGACTTCGACCTTGGCAAGGTCGCACTCTACCACTGAGTTATTCCCGCTCAGCTGAAATGCGAGTTATTTCTATAAAAAAAATAGAGATCTGTCAAGCAAATATTTATAAACTTTCAAATATACAGGTGGTGAAGAGAAAATGAGTCTGGGAAATATTCTGGTTACTGGTGGTGGTGGCTTTCTGGGCAAGGCGCTGGTCACAAAATTAGTGGATAAAGGGGAGAATGTTTTTTCCTTTTCCCGGTCCCGGTATTCGGACCTGGATAAACTGGGTGTTTCCCAGATCCAGGGGGACCTTGCCGATGCCGATGCTGTGGCCGATGCCTTAAAAGGCATGGACACCGTATTTCATACTGCGGCAAAACCCGGTATATGGGGCGCTTATGATGAATATTTCCGTATTAATGTCACCGGAACCGTGCATGTCATCGACGCCTGCATGAAAAATAAGGTTGGTCAGATGATTCATACCAGTTCACCTTCGGTGGTGTTTGATGACAAGGATATGCACGGGGCAAATGAATCGGTCCCCTATCCGGATAAATATTTGGCCCCCTATCCTGAAACCAAAGCGCTTGCGGAAAAAGAGGTGATGAAAGCGGCGGGGCAGGGGCTTTGCGTCATTATTTTACGGCCCCATTTGATCTGGGGTCCCGAAGACAACCATCTGGTTCCGGGTATTATAAATCGGGCGCAACGGCTGAAGATAATTGGTCCGGATACGGATCTTGTGGACACCATTTATGTGGATAATGCAGCCGATGCTCATATCCTGGCCGCCGAAAAGCTGTCCCAAAATCCTGATTTGTCCGGAAACATATATTTTATCAGCCAGGATGAGCCCATGTCCAAATGGACCCTGGCCAATGCGTTTCTGGCCGCCGCAGGCCTGCCGCCCATTAAAGGGCATGTGTCCGGGAAAACTGCTTATGCGGCTGGCTGGCTCTTTGAATGCATTTACCGAACATTTGGTATTAAAAAGGATCCTCCCATGACCCGGTTTGCTGCAAAGGAGCTTGCCACTTCCCACTGGTTTGATATCAGCCGGGCAAAAAATGACCTGGGCTATGTGCCGAAAATTTCCACCCAGGAAGGCTTAAAACGCCTGAAGGCATGGTTGAACCAGGAATGAAGCCGATGTTCGCTTTTTCATTTGAGCCGTTTCGGGCCAAGGCCATCCGGGTGCTTTACAGGGCGGCCAAGGGGTATCGACGGGACAGTTGTGCCTTGCGGGCATCGGCTTTGAGCCTGTACACCCTTTTTAGTATCGTGCCTGTTATGGCCATGGCCTTTGGTATTGCCAAGGGATTCGGGTTCCGGCAGTTCCTTGAGGTAGAGGTGATGTCTTTGTTTGAGGGCCATGAGGAGATTGTCCAAAATATCCTGGTTTTCTCCAATAACCTGCTGGAAAAAACCCAGGGCGGGCTCATGGCCGTGCTTGGTGTTCTGCTTCTTTTATACTCTCTGATCAAATTGATGTTTCATATTGAAGTCACATTCAATCGTATCTGGTGGGTCCGGGATGGCCGGCCTTTGATCAGAAAACTCACTGATTATCTGACCATTGCTTTAGCTGCAGGACTCCTCGCCCTTTTATCCGGATCCGTGAATTTGTTCATGATTCCCCGCCTGGAATCCTTCTGGGTCTATCTTGGCGTTCCCATTGACATTAAAGGTATTATTTCTTTTTTTATTAATGTTGTTCCCTATGTGGTCACCTGGGCGCTGTTTATGTTTTTTTATGTGATCATGCCCCACAAAAAAGTAAATTTTAGGGCTGCTGCCATAGGGGCGGTGTTTGCCGGCACTTTATTTCAGATTATCCAGACCGCTTTTTTAAAGTTTCAGGTTTTTGTCACAGGCTACAATGCCATTTATGGCAGTTTTGCCGCATTGCCCATGTTTTTGATCTGGTTGCAGGTTTCCTGGGGGGTACTACTCTACGGAGCAGAAATCGCCTTTGAGTGGGAAAATATCGAAAATGCAAAAACCCCGGGCCTGACTTTAAATGCCATGAGTATTCGGGCCAAAAAACTTGCCATGCTGGAGATTGTCAAAGGATGTGTGCAGCGTTTTGCCGAACAAAAGCCCCCGGCCACAGATATTTGTATTGCCAGGAAACTGAACTTGCCTTTAACCATTGTACATCATCTTCTGGAAATTTTGATGAATGCGGATGTATTGTATTCAGTTAATCTTGAAGGCAATACAACCGGGTACACCCCGGCCATGGATATAGAGTGCATGAGTGTCATGGATGTGCTTTATGCCGTAGAACATCAGGGAGATTCAAATGCGTATTCGTCGGGTGCTTTGTTGGTCCAGTCCCTGGAGGACAGCCTAGACGGGTTTGACAGGGCAGCCCGGGCATGTAATGGGGAGCGGTTAATAAAAGATATCTGACAAATAAAGTGTGGGGAGGATCAAAGCGATGCCAAGCAAATGATCAGCCTGCGGCTGTGGTAATGTTGAAAAATTCTTTGATCTGCGGTTCTCGGGCCTTTAGCAACTCTATAATCTGCATCATTCCGGATTCATTAACACCGATTTTCTGGGGCGCATTTTTGATGGTGACGGGTACCGGATTGCCGGAATGACCCAGTTGGGCTTTCTGTGTAAGATAGTTTGCAAGATTGATGATCAGGGCCTGATGGCGGTATTTAACCGGTGCCGATTCCGGGGCATGATGAAACCTGCAGGGTAGAATGATGGATACAGGAAAATTCCATCGTGTCATCAAAAGGGCGGATAATGTTGCATGATCCAGCTTCAACAGACTGTTTTCGCTGAAATAAAGGGGGCGCTTGTTTTCCAGTGCATACTGCCGGACTTGGTTATATTCTTTTTTAAAATAAATCGAAAAAATTACCTTGCCCATATCATGGAGCAGGGCCGGGACAAAGATTTTTCCCGCAATGCCCGGATTGGTCTGCTTTGCCAGCTGCTTTGAGGCCGTGGCTACGCCGATACCGTGTATCCACAATGCTTTCATGTCAAGGCTCAGGCCCGACGTTTCTGATACGCTGGATAGGATTCCCATGCCCAGGGCAATGCCGATGATTTCATCAAATCCGATAACTGAAATGGCGCGTTTAACGGTCTCAACTTTATTTTTTTGGGAATAATAAACGGAATTTGCAAGCTTGAGAAGCTTATTGGTCATGGCCAGATCATATGAAATAATTTTGGCCAAAGTTTCTGTGGTTGTACTTTCGTTGGAAGCGGCCCGGATAAGGTTATCCACAACAGCCGGAAGCGAGGGTAAATCGCTTTCCCTTTTTTGAACCATTTCAAGAATGCGTTCTTTTATTTCCATTGAATGCAGGTTACCTGCCCGGTTCAATGAAACCGGGTGATATTAATGCTGCCGTTGGCAGCCATTTCGTCAAATTTTTTCCGTAAAATGCGTTTGAATTTGTTTCGAGAGGGTGGCCATAAAAGCAAAAGCCCAGCCGTATCCGTTAAAAGCCCGGGTGTAATAAGCACCAATCCGGCAATGAGGATGATAAATGCATCCAGGAGATCTTCGGCCGGCATCAGCCCCTGGTTTAAATTTTGGCGGACTTTTATCATGGTGTTTAACCCTTCCATCCGGGCAAGATAAGCACCGATGAATCCGGTTAGAATGACCAGGATTACGGTGTTTAATCCGCCGATAATTCCGCCAAGATGGATAAGAATATATAATTCAGCCACTGGGATCAGGGTAAAACATAAAAATAGTCTGAACAGCATAAAATTCTCCTAGCTTAAGAAATACCTTAACGCATAATGGCTATGAACCCAGGTTTGTCAAGGTAGAACCGTACATTGCTCATACGGCATGTGCAATACTGCTTGGGTTTGGATCTGTTTTGTTTTGGGGGAAAAGATGTCGTCCGGAACGCCACAGGCCGGCCGGTACTTTTTGATCAACACCGTTGTTTAAAATATCAAGAAACAAGTTTCTGGTTATTTCCTGGGCTCCCATGCGAAGCAGGTGTTCGGAGGTGACCTGGCAGTCAATTATTTCAAATCCCTGGCTGTCAAGTTCCTGGGCCAGAGCCACAAGGGCGACCTTGGACGCATTGGATACAAGGGAAAACATGGATTCTCCGAAAAAGGTTTTTCCCAGGCTGACCCCGTACAACCCTCCTGCCAGCCGGTCGCCTTGCCAGGCTTCCACGGAGTGGGCGAACCCCATTTTGTGTAGCGTGATATAGGCATCAATCATTTCATCCACCAGCCAGGTACCTTCGGGTTTGTCCTGCCTGGGTTGTGAGCAGGCCACAATGGTCTGTTCAAACGCGGTGTTGATCCGAATGGAGAAACAATCTTTTCGGATGGTTTTTTTTAAGCTTTTCGACACCCTGATTTTAGAAGGAAAAAGCACCAGCCGGGGATCAGGGGACCACCAGAGAATGGGCTCACTGTTGGAAAACCAGGGGAAAATACCGTTTCTATATGCCAGAATCAAACGCTTTGTGCAAAGGTCTCCTCCAATACATAACAAACCGTCAGACCGCGCCAGCCAAGCCGGCGGAAATTCAATTTTTTCAGATAACCTGAAAAGGGGCATCAGGCCGATTTGATATTAAATGTCAGTTTACCGTCCTTTAGGCCCACGGAGAGTTTCCCCCCCTTTGAAAGCCGTCCGAAAAGAATTTCATCGGTGAGCTTGTCTTTGATTTCAATCTGGATCAGACGCGCCAATGGCCTGGCACCAAATTGGGGGTCATGGCCTTTTTGGGCCAAATGAGTCCGGACAACGGCTGAATAGCTTAAAGAAATGCCTTGGTCACTGAGCATGGTTTTAAGCTCCTTCATGTTTTTGTCTACAATCAGTTCCATCACCTTTTCAGATAAATGGTTAAACTGGACAATTCCGTCAAGGCGGTTTCGGAATTCAGGGCTGAACGTGTTTTTCACCGCTTTCATACCCTGGGAATCGGAATTGGCGTTTTGTGACCCAAACCCGATGCTGTTGGCGCTCATTTCCCTGGCCCCGGCATTGGAGGTCATGATAATGATCACATTCCTGAAATCAGCGGATTTACCATTATTGTCAGTAAGAGTGGCATAATCCATGACCTGGAGCAGAATATTGAAAAGGTCCATATGGGCCTTTTCAATTTCATCCAGAAGAAGCACGCAATGGGGGTGTTTGCGGATATTGTCGGTTAAAATACCGCCCTGTTCAAACCCAACATACCCCGGAGGCGCACCAATGAGCCTGGAAACGGCATGTTTTTCCATGTATTCGCTCATGTCAAAGCGTAAGAATTGAATGCCCATGTTTGCGGCCAGCTGTTTGGCCACTTCGGTTTTGCCAACCCCTGTGGGGCCCATGAAAAGAAAGGAGCCAATGGGATGGTCCGGCGCGGCAAGTCCGGCCCTGGATCTTTTGATCGCCGTGGTCAGGGTTTCGATGGCATCGTCCTGGCCGAAAATAACGTTGAGCAGTTTGTCTGGTAAAGCTTCCAGGGAAGATCTGTCTGCCGTAGTGACACTGGAAACCGGCACTTTGGCTATTTTAGCCACAATTTTTTCAATATCCTTAGGGCTGACGGTTTTGCGCCGACCGTCTGCCGTAAGTTTTAAAAAGGCACCGGCCTCGTCGATAACGTCAATGGCCTTATCCGGTAAGAACCGGTCATTGATGTATTTATCTGACAGGTAAGCCGCCGCTTCAATGGTTTTATCCGGGTATTTCAGGCCATGGTGTTCCTCGTAGCAGGTGCGCAGACCTTTGAGAATCAAAGCCGTTTCCTCCACGCTGGGCTCTGACACTTCGATTTTCTCAAACCGCCGGGAAAACGCCCGGTCTTTTTCAAAATGATTTTTGTACTCTTCATAGGTGGTGGTGCCAAGGCACTTGATGTCTCCAGAGGATAAGGCCGGTTTAAGGATGTTGGAGGCATCCATGGAGCCTGATGTGGTGGCGCCTGCGCCGACAACCGTATGGATTTCATCAATCACCAGAAGCGCATTTTCTTTTTCTTCCAAAGCGGAAATGACATCTTTGAGCCGCTGCTCAAAATCGCCTCTGTATTTGGTCCCGGCTAAAAGAGCGCCCATATCCAGGGAGTACAGTTCACAGTTTTCAAGCAGATCCGGCACGGATTTACCATTTATTTTTAATGCCAGGCCTTCTGCAATGGCGGTTTTCCCAACACCGGGATCCCCAACGAGGATGGGGTTGTTTTTCCGCCGCCGGCAGAGAACCTGCATCACCCGTTCGGTTTCAAGGGTTCTGCCGATAAGGGGGTCAATCTTATTGTCCTGGGCCCGTTTGATCAGATCGGAAGTAAATAGTGCCAGTGGATCTTTTTTCTTTTGACGCTTTGGTTTTGGATCGGCCTGGTGGAAAAGCTGCTGGGGTTTGTCCTCTCCAGACAAATCTTTTTTTTCTTTGTCCCCATCATCGTGGGAAATGAGTTTGAGTACATCCAGTCGTGTAATGCCTTCGGATTCCAGATAAAAGGCTGCGTGGGAATCTTTTTCTTGAAAAATGGATGCCAGGATATCCCCGAGATTCACTTCTGATTTTTCAGCGGATCTGGCATGATTAATGGCTCGCTGAATCATTCGCTGGAAGCCGATGGTCTGCTGGAGCACATACTCTTCACTGGTTTCTATTTTGGTCAGTTTCTCATCAAAAAATTTTTCAAGATCCTCTTTGATGTGATCAGGGCTGCCCCCGCATTTTTCAATGGTTTCAAATCCGGATTCATGATTGACAATGGCGTAAAGAACATGTTCGACACAGACGTACTCATGTCTTCTTTTTTTAGCTTCCCGAACGGCAAATCCGAGAGCTGTGGATAGTTCTTTGCTGATCATATACCATTTACTCCTTTTCCATTGTACTTTTTAAGGGAAACCCTTTGCTGCTAGCCAGATTATGCACTGTCTGAACTTTTGTTTCCGCTATTTCCCGGGGATAAATACCGCACACGGCTTTCCCCTTATTATGTATATTAAGCATTATTTGTGTGGCTTTTTCAAGAGATTTTCCGAATACCCGAAGCAGAATATCCACCACAAAATCCATGGTTGTATAGTCATCATTGTGCAAAAGTACCTTGTACATGGGGGGATGCCCCTCACTTGCATCATGGGATACTTTGGGTCGGGTTTTGGAATCAGTGGATGTCATACCTTAACCTTGGGTTCAATTGATTTATATAAAGGTCCCAATAAGCTGTTAAACTACATTTCATGTTTTGTTGTGGGTTGAAAACCCAGCCCCTGGTTGTTATTGCCCGCAGCATTTTTTGTATTTTTTGCCTGAACCGCAGGGGCAGGGGTCATTTCTTTGGACCTTTTCAGATGAGCGCCTGACCGGTTGTTTGGGGGCGGACTCATCAGAATGGGAAGAAAAGGTCAGATCCTGCTGTTCTTCCTGCTTCATCTCCTCAACCTGAGTGGGCGAGGCGATTTGAATTTTAAACAGGATATCCACCACTTCCTGTTTGATTCGGTTCATCAGATCCTGGAACATATCGAACCCTTCTTTTTTATAGATACGCAAAGGATCTTGCTGGGCATATCCCCGAAGGCCGATGCCTTCTTTTAGATGGTCCATGTTCAAAAGATGTTCCTTCCATCTGGTGTCCACGGTCTGAAGAATAATAAACCGTTCAACGTGGCGTATGATTTCAGGGCCGTACATCTCTTCTCTTGACTGGTATCGGGCCTGGGCTGCGTCAAATATAAATTGCCCCAGCTGGTCGGCCGAAAAATTTTCCTGCACAGGCTCATCCAAGGACAGATCCATATTGAATTGACCTTTGATCGCTGATGAAAGTCCTTCCAGGTCCCACCCCTTGAGTGCTGTCTTGTCTAAAATAAATCCGTCCACAAGATCATAGGAGACATCTTCCATCATATCGTGGGCCACCTGTCTGAGATCTTTGGCTGTCAGTGCCTGGCGACGTTGGCGGTAAATGATTTCACGCTGCTGGTTCATGACATCGTCATATTCGAGCAGGTGCTTTCTGATTTCAAAGTTGTGTCCTTCCACCTTGGACTGGGCGTTTTCAATGGCTTTGGAAATGAATTTATGTTCAATGTGCTCGCCTTCTTCAATACCCAGCCGATCCATGACGGAATGGATACGATCACCGCCAAAAATTCTGAGCAGATCGTCTTCCAGACTCAAATAGAACCGGGAGCTTCCCGGGTCGCCCTGGCGACCGGACCGACCCCGCAGCTGGTTGTCAATACGCCGGGACTCATGGCGGGATGTGCCGAGAATATGGAGGCCGCCAAGTGCTTTAACCCCTTCTCCCAGCTTGATGTCGGTACCACGGCCGGCCATGTTGGTGGAGATGGTCACCGCACCTTTTTGGCCGGCGTTGGCCACAATTTCCGCCTCTGCCTTGTGGTGCTTGGCATTAAGAACACAATGCTTAATCCCTTTTTTCTTGAGTTTCTCGCTTAAAGATTCAGATACATCAATGGAGATGGTACCCACCAGCACAGGCTGTCCTTTTTGATGCAGCCGGATGATCTCTTTGATGGCGGCATCGTATTTTTCCTTCTGGGTCTTGTAGATCAGGTCTGCCCGGTCTTCACGGACCATGGGCCTATCTGTCGGGATGACCAGCACTTCCAGATTATAAATCTTTTTAAATTCTTCTGCTTCCGTTTCCGCTGTTCCGGTCATGCCCGACAGCGTGTCATACATCCTAAAGTAGTTCTGAAAGGTGATGGCGGCAAGGGTCTGATTTTCATTTTCAATTTTAACCCCCTCCTTGGCCTCAAGGGCCTGGTGAAGACCTTCCGAATAACGACGCCCACTCATAAGCCGACCTGTAAATTCATCCACAATGACAACCTGGTCGTTTTTTACAATATAGTCGGTGTCACGTTTGAAAATTACATGGGCTTTTAAAGCTTGGTTGAGGTGGTGCAAAAGTTCAATATTTGCCGGATCATAAAGATTGTCGACATTGAGCAGCTCTTCACCCTTTGCGATGCCGTCTTCGGTAAGGGACACCGTTTTTGATTCTTCATCCTGGGTATAGTCGGTATCTTTTTTAAACGCCGGGATAATGGTGTTGGCCTGGGCATACAGATGTGTGGATTTTTCAGCCGGGCCTGAAATAATCAAAGGGGTTCTTGCCTCGTCAATGAGAATGGAGTCCACCTCATCCACAATGGCAAAGTTCAGATTTCCCTGGGCCAGCTCCTCGGGATCGAATTTCATGTTGTCCCGCAGGTAGTCAAAACCAAATTCGTTATTGGTGCCGTAGGTGATGTCTGCGGCATAGGCCTGTTTGCGTTCCTGGGAATCCAGGTCATGAAGAACCACCCCTACGCTCAGTCCTAAAAAATTATACACTTGGGACATCCATTCCGCGTCACGTTTGGCCAGATAGTCATTGACCGTAACAATGTGAACCCCTTTGCCCGAAAGGGAATTCAGGTAAGCGGGCAGGGTGGACATCAAGGTTTTTCCTTCACCGGTTTTCATTTCTGCAATGGTACCGCGGTGCAATGCAATGCCGCCAATGAGCTGGACATCATAATGGCGAAGTCCAAGGGTCCGCACCGATGCCTCCCTGACCAGGGCAAAGGCTTCGGGGAGAATGTCGTCCAGGGTTTCTCCCTTTGCCAGACGGTTTTTAAACTCAGTTGTTTTTTCACCGATCTGGATATCCGATAACGCCTGGATTTGAGGTTCAAATTCGTTTATCTGGTCAATAATAGGCTGAATTTTTTTAAGGATCCTTTCATTGTTGGATCCGAAGAGCTTAGTAAGAAAATTGAGTACCATGTAAACGCTGCCTGTTTATATTAGAGGTCATTTAATTTGTCAGTACAACATATAAGCATTCTTCCAGGAAATAAAAGAAAAAAATCGTGCCCATTCAGAAATAACGGCCATGGGCCGACCTGGTCTATCAACACCCAGGCTCAACCCACAACAAAATATGAAAGTAACTTGGCAACTTATTTGGTCCTTTCATATGCCAGGTGATAAAACAACGAACAATAAATTGCTGAACACTAATTGAGGATGTATTTTGAGGGATTGACAGGGGCTCCGTTGACAAGAACTTCATAATGAAGATGGGGGCCGGTGGTTCGACCGGTATTGCCTAAGGTGGCAATTGCCTCCCCGCGTTTGACCTGTTGGCTTTTATGAACGAGGATGTCTCTTAAATGGGCATATTTGGTGGATTTCCCATATCCGTGGTCAATAATGACAACATTTCCATATCCGGTTTTCCTTCCGGCAAATACCACTTTACCGGTCGCAGTTGAAACAATTTTTGTGCCCATTCGGTTGGAGATATCAAGGCCTGAATGAAAGGTTCTCCTTCCGGTGAAAGGAGATTTACGGTAACCAAAGGGCGAGGTGACAACACCCGGAACCGGTTTTATGGACGGGGAGGAAGCCAGCATATTTTTCTTTTTCGTGAGTTTGTCGATCAGATCATTGAAATCTAATTTTTCTTTATCAGCAACAGATTTGATTTGTTTTACCTGATGATGCATCTCCCGGATCAAAGCATTATGGTGGGTGTCAAGGGGGAGCTCTTGATCAATATCGGTTGCAGATACGCCACCGATGCCCAAAAGGCCTGATGATCGTCCTGATTTGTCGATATCGGCAATGAGACGAACCTGATTCTCTAATTTTCCCAGTTTTGTGACCTGCTCTTTTAAGCCCTGAATTTCTCCGGCAAACATCTGGATCTGGCGTCTCTGGTCTTCAAGTTCCGTTTTCTGGACGGTGATGGTTTCACGTAGTGCCGCATTATCAAAATCGGTCTGCTTCAGCAAATAGTAGTCATGGCCGAAGTAGGATACTGTCCCGGCGCAGGATAGGAAGAGAAGCATAGAACAAAGTAAAAACGATTTTCTAAGCGAAATTTCTCTGATCCTTGAACTGTTACTTGAATGAAACCATATTTTTATTCGACTTTTCATCTGCATATTAATACAAGTTGTGTAACATTCGTGTCAAGTGAAAATGCTTTTACAGCGGGGTTTGCACCCAATTCAACCCTGTTTTTTCGTCAATGGAGAACATGATATTCATATTCTGAATTGCCTGGCCGGCGGCTCCCTTGAGCAGGTTGTCAATGGCTGAAACCATTATCAGTCGACCAGATTCAGGTTCCAGGTGAAACCCGATGTCGCAATAGTTCGTCCCTTTGATGTGGGACATGTTTGGAAATTGATCCGGGGGCAGGATTCTGATGAAAGGTTCATTTTCATACCATTTGTTAAGGGTGTCGCGAATTTGTTTTTCGTCGATACCTTCACAAATTTGGGCATAAATGGTTGAAACCATGCCACGGGTTACGGGTACCAGGTGGGGAACAAAGGTCAGGGACACTGTTTCCCCGGCCGCCTTGGTCAACACTTCGTTGATTTCTGGTGTGTGCCTGTGATTGCCCACTTTATATGGACCAAAGGATTCGTTTACCTCACAAAAATGGGTGGTCAGGGAAAGAGAGCGGCCTGCTCCGCTGACCCCTGATTTCGAATCTGAAATCAGGCCCTGGGAGGAAATTAGCTGTTCCTTAAGCAACGGCACCAAGGGCATAAGGATGGATGTTGGGTAACACCCTGGATTCCCTATTATTCTTGCGTTTCTGATCTGCTTCCTATTGAGTTCACACAACCCATAAACACTTTCTTCCAGAAGATTGGGGGCGGTGTGGGGCTGATATGCCGCTTCATATGCTTTGGCATCATCAAACCTGAAGTCCGCTGACAAATCTATGACTTTTATCCCCTGGTCTATGAGGTCGGGCGCAAATGCCATGGACACCTTATGGGGCAAGGCCAGAAATACGACATCCACTTTATCTGAGAGCTCTTTGGCATCAAAGGGTGTGCATATCAGGGATTCAAATCCGCGCATGGAAGGAAAAATGTCGGTAAATGATTTTCCCTGGTACGAGTTTGAGGTGACTGCTTCGAGGCTGGCCCCTGGGTGATTGGAAATCAGTTTGACCAGTTCCAGGCCGGTATAGCCTGATGCGCCTGCTATTGCTGTTTTAATCATCGTTTTTAGTCTTTATCTTAAGTCTTAAATGTATATTCTTTGCTCAGACACTAAGATAAAATCAGCAATTGTGCAAACCCTAATTTGATTATTTTTAATTATCTGATGTAATCAGCTAAGTTCAACCAACGTGTGATCCTCGCCATCTAAAGCCTTGTCTATTATTTTACTGATAATTCTCCAGTCGCCTTTGGCAAGTCCGGCCCCGATTTTAGGATATCCCATACGATTGCCGCTGAACTGTTTTTTCAGTGCGGTGAATATTTTTTCTATGGCATCATAATCAACCAGCACCCCGTCCCCCGAATAGTGATATTGGGTGTAGGCATTGATCACATACAATTGGCCGGATGGTGTGTCCATGTATGCCTTTGAATAACGGCCCAGTTTGGACCTGTCACCGGATGTCGTCGCAAGGTCGGCTTCCCAGGCCTGGGGAAAATGGGTGCGGATCTGTCTGGCAATTCCGGCGCCCATGGTGCAAAAACAGTTGCAGCCGTGAACAATGAGATCAAACTGCCCTTTCCGGGCCAGGTGAATTAAATCGCCTTTTACGCATTTCATGGGGCTTAGGTTCCTCAAATCAGTTTAAAATTTGGCTTAAAAAGGATTTAGTGCGTTCATGTTCGGGATGTTTAAAGAAGTCTTTGAGGGCATTCTCCTCAAGGATCATTCCTTCATCCATGAGCATGACCCGCTGGGCTACGATTTTGCCAAACCCTTTTTCATGGGTACTAGGTTTTGTTGACATTTGTTTTAATCCCCACAATTTATCCTTTTTGATATCAAAAACCAAGAGGATAAGAAATGGGAAACGCAAATTTATTAGAGCATATCCGGTATAACCGCCATGGGCTGTACCTCGGTGTTGATATGTCAGGTCAGCGTATGGATGTTATTCAGAAAAATCGTTTGGAACAGACTTGAACGCCTCCCTTCCCTCACTCGTGATCACTGATTTTCACTGGCCACAAATGGTGGAAAGCAGGTGCTATTTTGGCGTTTTCTTATTTGGATTCTGCTTATGGTAAATATCCATATTTTGGGTTTACAACTTGCAATGAGAGCCAACTTTATTTTATAGTCGAAAAGATTATTGGACATTATTATAAATAACGAAATGGAGACGAAAATGAAAAAGTGTATTGTGAGCCTGTTGGCATTTGTTTTTTGTATCGTGATGCTTCTTCCTTCGGCGTATGCGAAGACCCAGTTTGTAACAATTGGTACCGGGGGTCTTACCGGTGTGTATTATCCGACTGGTGGCGCTATCGCCAAAATGGTAAACAAAAAAAAGAGCGACTATGGAATTCGTGCAACGGTGGAATCAACCGGCGGATCGGCTTTTAACATTAACGCGATTATGAGTGGCGATCTTGAGTTCGGTATTGCCCAGTCAGACAAACAATTCCAGGCGATGAAGGGAATGGCGGAATGGACGGAGAGAGGCCCTCAAGCGGATCTTCGGGCGGTTTTTTCTATTCATGATGAAGCGGTCACCTTAATTTCGGCAGTTGAAAGCGAAATTAAGGATGTTTCAGATTTGAAGGGGAAAATTGTTAACCTTGGTAATCCCGGTTCCGGGCAGCTTCACAATGCCATTGAAATTTTGCAAACAGTTGGAATTGATCCTGAAACGGATGTTACTGCAGAAAATATAAAGGCTTCTGAAGCCCCTAGTATCCTGCAAGACGGTCGTATTGATGCGTTCTTCTACACGGTGGGCCATCCAAATGGTGCCATCAAAGAGGCAACATCGGGTGTCCGTAAGGTGCGTTTTACTTCTATCACAGGTGTAGACAGCATGTTGAAAAAATACCCCTATTTTTCAACTACCACCATTCCGGCGTCCATGTATCCGGGTGCCCAAAATGATGCGGATACCGAAACCATTGGTATGAAAGCAACATTGGTTACTTCAGCTAAGGTTTCTGACGATGTGGTTTATGCGATTACCAAAGAGGTTTTTGAAAACTTTGAAGCGTTCAAAAAACTTCATCCGGCATATGCGACATTGACCAAAGAAGGAATGCTGACAGGTCTTTCCGCTCCGTTGCATCCGGGTGCGGAAAAGTACTATAAGGAAGCTGGGTTAATGAAATAACTTTTCAAAGTGCCGGGAGCAGTTTTGTTTTCGGCACTTTTTTATTGTTTCGTTGCGTAGCTTAATTTTTACCATCATTCATTTGAGGGCGCAGATGAGCAAAATTAGAATTGATACGGTGGAAGATGGCTTTGATGAAGCCAAAAGGCTTGCTGAAGAAGAAGAAGGGATCGGGCGAAAGCCCGATGGATGGCAAAAGTATCTGATTCCAACAATTGCCATTGCGTGGAGCTTGTTCCAGCTTTCTTTGCCGAGATTTGTACTTCTCGATTCGACATATATCCGCGCAATTCATCTCGCGTTTGCCATGGTGTTGGTTTTTCTTAATTATCCCTTGTTGAAGAAGCCTATTTTCGGCCTCAAGTATTTCGCTCAGCACAAGCGGATACCGATACTGGACATGGTGATTGCCGCCTTTGCCGCTTACTGTTCGCTCTATCTTGTTATTAATTACGATCAGATTATTTCCCGGTACGGATCACCCTCAACGATGGATGTTGTGATCGGGATTACCTTGGTTGTATTGCTTCTTGAGGCTGCCAGAAGAACGATTGGGCCGGCACTTCCCGTGATTGCCGGCGGTTTTATCGCTTATTCGTTCTTAGGTCCTTATATGCCTGATTTAATTGCCTTCAAGGGAACTTCTCTGGGGCGTTTTGTGGGGCAGATGACCATGTCAACTGAGGGAATTTATGGTATACCCTTGGATGTATCTGCAACGATTGTCTTTTTGTTCGTGTTGTTTGGCGCCATGCTGGATAAAGCCGGTGCCGGTCACTATTTTATACAGCTTGCGTTAAGTTTATTGGGACGTTTCAAGGGTGGACCGGCCAAAGCGGCCATTATGGGTTCCGGCCTAACAGGTCTTGTGTCCGGTTCTTCCATCGCAAATATTGTGACAACCGGGACATTTACCATCCCTATGATGAAAAAAGTGGGTTATGCGCCGACCAAAGCAGCGGCAATTGAAGTTGCGGCGTCAACAGATGGACAGCTCGCACCACCGATTATGGGTGCGGCGGCTTTTATTATCGCTGAATATGTGAATGTTCCATACATTGCGGTGGTTAAAGCGGCAGCGGTCCCTGCCTTTGCTTCCTACGCGGCGCTTTTTTTCATCTCTCATATTGAAGCCTCAAAAGCGGGTATTAAGGGGTTGCCCAAAAGTGAATTACCGCAATTTTTCAAAACCCTGCTAAGTGGTGTCCATTTTCTAATTCCCCTTGGCATGTTGCTTTACGAATTGATTGTGGTTCGTCATTCGCCGGAGTTGGCGGCATTTAACGCCATTGTGGTGCTGTTTTTTCTTATGATTTTCCAGCACCCCTACCTGGCCTTTCGGAAAGGCGAGCCGCTTTTGCCGGCGTTTAAGCAATCTTTTCTGACGATTTTAGATGCGCTTGCTTCCGGTGGGAGAAATATGGTTTCCGTGGCGCTGGCAACAGCGGCTGCGGGTATTATTGTGGGGGTTGTTGCGTTGGGGCTTGGCAACCTTATCTCTGAAATTATTGACGTTCTTTCTATGGGCAATGTGTTTCTGATGTTGCTTATAACAGCGATTGCCAGCCTGGTTATCGGCATGGGGTTGCCGACCACGGCAACCTACATTGTTATGGCCGCGTTGACGGCGCCGGCGATTGTTGTCATTGGCGGGGCCCAAGGATTTATCGTTCCGTTGATGTCCGCCCATCTTTTCTGTTTTTATTTTGGCATTCTAGCTGATGATACGCCGCCGGTTGGGCTTGCGGCTTATGCCGCTGCGGCCATCGCCAAGTCACCTCCCATTGCGACCGGTATTCAGGGGTTTATGTATGATATCCGGACGGCTATTTTGCCATTTATGTTTATTTTTAATTCCGATCTTATTTTGCATAATGTGAACTCATGGTTCCAGGGAATATTGATATTTGTTATGGCCTGTGTCGGCAACTTTGCCTTTGCGTCGGCGACCCAGGGGTGGTTTATAGCCAAAAATAAAAAATGGGAAATTCCACTTTTCCTCTGCGTGACGTTTATTTTGATGCGTCCGGATCAAATTGCGGTGTGGCTGGGAATCGCCCATGAACAGAGGTACTGGACGTATTTAATTGGATTGGCAATTTACGGTGCGCTTTATTTAATGCAGCGGCTACGAACCGCTCGTGATGAAGCGGCGATAGAGAGTGCAAAGGCAGAAACATATTAGGGAAAACGTAAGTTTACTCGTTTTGTGAAGGAGAAATCTCCGTGTCAGATATTAGAAAAATTCTTGTTCCGGTTACTTTTTCCGAATTTTCTAAAGAGCTGATTGAATATGCGGTTGGCGTTGCCAGACCGTTCAGCGCGGAAGTTGTTTTTGTGAATGTCATTGATCAAAGAGATATTCAGGCGGTGCAGACCATTACCTCATTTGGGTATGACGTTGATGAGAAGCATTACATTCAGGAAGTTGAAAAACAACGAATTGGCATTTTAGAAGAGCGGCTCAACCGGATTAACTACCCGGATGAGAAGATGCGGTTTGTGTTTAAAACGGGAAGACCCGTGGCTGTGCTGCTGAAGTTTGCCATAGATGAAGGGGTGGATCTCATTATCATGGACGTTAAGGGTAAATCTGAGATTGTACATGCATTAAGCGGGTCGGTTGCGGAGAAAATGTTTCGCTATTCACCTGTTCCCGTGTTGTCCTATCGCCGAAAAGAAATTGCGGACAAACTTCTTAAAAGAATCCCAATATAATTTTCTGTCTCTCGCTATGCGGGTCGGGCTCATACCATTGTCTGAAAAAACAGAATATAGGTTTCAATTTGCTCCCGATTCTGACTTTAACCGGTAATTGGGATCCTAAACTTTGGTTTCGCTTGTTATCTTTTGGGCCTCAAGCGTTTTGGGTTCAATTATCCGGTCGTTCACGCCAGATCGTTGCGCCTACTTCATGAGGTGTTAAACAAATACTAACCGGGCATTAACGGTTTTTCGCCGCATCGACCATATCACATGATATTTGTTGCTATTGCAGGGTCCTACACCAGGGCAAACGCACTTAAATTGTATTGACTCCAAGCACTTTCATGAGATAAGAATTATCCCATCCTGCTTGCAGGCGTTTGACATTTATGCTCTTTCTCATACTGTTTTCCTGCTTCAGCAGG
>Ga0193964_1000090_pt1 | contig 45967 bp, 47 predicted proteins | sample FB_7_MG_FD_140323 | JGI IMG/M metagenome (GOLD analysis project Ga0193964, IMG submission 140323) | Microbial mat bacterial communities from the Broadkill River, Lewes, Delaware, United States - FB_7_MG | ecosystem: Environmental > Aquatic > Freshwater > River > Microbial mats | place: USA... | reverse complement strand
TTTGGTGGTATTCAAGTGATACTTTCAGGTGATTTTTTTCAGTTACCACCTATCTCTCAATCTCAAGATGGGAAAAGATTTGCCTGGCAATCCCCAGCATGGAGAGATTTAGACCTTCAAACGTGTTATTTAGAAAAGAAATTTAGGCAAAATGATGATGTACTTATATCAATTCTTGATGAGATACGAAGCGGTAATATATCTTCAAATACTCACGATGCTTTAAATTCACGAATCGGTATCTCTTTAGATACCTCTTTTAAACCAACAAAACTCTATACTCATAATCTCGATGTTGATAAAATAAATAATGATGAGTTACATAAATTAAGCTCTGATTCTCATGATTTTCCATTTACATCTCAAGGGGCTAAGAGTAATATAGAAAAAATCTTCAAATCTTCTATGGTACAAGAAAATATGACACTGAAAAAAGATGCTGTTGTTATGTTTATCAAAAACAATCCTGAAAAGGGGTATATAAACGGAACGACAGGAATAGTAATAGATTTTTCAAAAGATGAAAACTTACCTATTGTAAAACTATCCAATGGATACACAGTAAAAGTCGCACGTGAAGACTGGACTATTGAAAATGACAAAGGCTCTATTACTGCAAAAATATCACAGCTTCCACTAAAACTTGCATGGGCTATTACTATTCATAAATCACAAGGTATGACGCTAGATTCTGCACAAATTGATCTATCCAAAACTTTTGAAGTTGGTCAAGGATATGTTGCTCTTTCTCGTATCAAAAGTATAGATGGTTTACAACTTATTGGCTTTAATGATACAGCACTTATGGTTGATCCTTTAATTTTAAGTATCGATGAAAGAATCAAACAAGCTTCACAAAAATCACTGAACAAAATATCATCTTTGAGCACTGAAGAGTTAGCAAATCTTAATCTTATCCATGTAAAAAAGTTGGGTGGAATTACAAACACCTCAGAGATACAAAAACAAAAAAAAGAGTTACAAAAAAAACCAAAAGTTTCAAGAGATTTAGCAGATATTCATCTCAAAACAAAAAACTTAATCAAAAGCTGCGATACTATTGATGATTTATCTTCAAAAAGAGAACTCGGCTTTGATACGATTATTAAACATCTAGGTATTTTAAAACAGGCAGATAAAGATTTGGATTTACAAAAGTATATGCCAAATTCTGAAATATGTAAAAAAATAAATGAAGCAATAGATAACATTAAAACTCAAAATAATAAAGACAATTTTAACGAACAAGGAAAAATAAAACTCAAACCAATATTTGACAAACTCAATGGAGAGATAAGTTATAATGATATCAAGATTGTATTGTTGTAATATAGTGGATTTTAATCCACATAAATAACATCTATGAAGTCTTCATCATTAGAAATAGGACTATTTTCTTCTTTATATTTTAAAGCCTTGGAAGCTAGTATAAATTTAATATTTGATGTATCTACATTATTTAAAATCCAATGCAGATAATCAACATCTAATTCAATCCATAAATTTCCAGAAAACTTTCCAAATCCTATTTTTTGATTCTGTATTGGGGCATTATACCTTTGTTCTAATTGTTCTTTGGCTTCAGTATTACCCATATCTGATAAACCATGAAGATATTCAGTTGAGAGTTTTTCCCATTCTAAAGTGTTATATACTCCAAAATCAATTATATCTGACATATCTTTTCCTTCTATTTTAAATTTTTTTATATTATAGTACCATTTGTTCTCTTTTTATTAAGAAAAATAACGTAAACTGAAATACAAGTTTAGAAAAATTTATTATACTACAAACTACGAATACTTTATAATAGGTTGTACATTTTCATTAACAATGTTAAAAACATTGTCTTTCTTTTTTTCAATCCATCCTGATGTTTCATCCTCATAGATAATGATATTTGCATTTTTTTTCCCCTCAAATGGACGAATTGCACGTCCAATTATTTGTTGCATTCGTGCTGTATCTTCAAAAGGGGGATAAGCAGGGCTTAAACAAAAAACATTTCTAATTGATGGGATATCTGTCCCTTCTCCTAAAAGCTTTGACGTTCCTATCAAAATATAATCAGTAATTTCATGTTCAGTTAAGTTTTCAAATATAGCATTTCTTTCTTTTGCTTTAGTATCTGCATCTATATAAAAAACTGTATATTCATTTTCTAATTCTTCTTTTATAGTTACCCCTAACTCTAAGGTATTTACTAATATAACCGAACGATTATCCCCATTTAATTTTTTTTCATTTTGAAGAGTATTATGAATATCTTTTATCAATGTTTCTTTTCTTTTTTTTGATTTATCAATATTTTTTTTCAACATCCCTAATTTTACATTAAAATCTAAAGACTGTAAAAATGGCTGATTTATATCTATTTTGAAATTTGTTTTTTTAAATTCTATAATTGGACGTACCAAAAATCCATCTCTATAAAGATCTTCTATCTCTACTCGTGTGAGTTCATTTCCAACTAAATCAAAAAGTCTTTGTTCATTTTGAGTATTATTCCTATAAGGTGTGGCAGTCAGCCCATGTTTGTACATAGCAGGTATTTTGGATACAACTTTATAGTACACATCAGCACTGCATTTATGCATCTCATCACATATAATTTGTGAGTATTTATCTTCAACTATTTTTTGTAATGTTACATCAGTATTTAAAGACTGCCAAGTAGTAATAAGTATAGGTGCCCCAAACTCTTTTTTACTAGAACTTATCTCTCCAATACACTCAGGATTTATATCCAAAATAGCTTGAAATCTTTTTTTCGTCTGCTTTACTAAATCTGATTTTGGTACTATAAAAAGTGTTCGTATATTTCTTTTAGCGATTAAATATGCAGCAATATTTGTTTTACCAGCACCTGTTGGTGCATAGATATAACCAGTTAATGTAGTTCTTGTAAACTTATCTACACATTCTTGCTGGAATTTTCTTGGATAAAATCCTTTTAAAGGAATACTCTCTTTATCATCAATTATTTTACATTTATCTCTTTGGGGTACATTTACATTCCAATGAATATCGTTACATATATTTTTAAATTTAAAGAGAAGTTCTAATACTTTCCCATAAGGAAATAACTTCTTTATCTCTCCATCGATTACGGTTACTTGACTTCCTATAATAAGTTGCATCATCTACTCCTTTTTTTATTACAACTATTATAGACAAAAAAACAAAATCACTTCAAAAGAATGACACAATGCAATTTTTTAATACAGATTATTCCTATAATTTGCTATGATTAATCTATCAAATAAGGAGGCACAATGTTTTATGGGATTCTCATTCTTTTCATCGGTATGGCTTTAGCTATATTTATTAGAAAAAAAGCTAGTAAACAATCTTGCATCATCAAAAAAATCTTTCCTTATATTGTCCTCGTTTTAAGTGGTTTTATTGCTACATTCGTTCTCCTACTAAATAAATAAAGATATTAATATATTTAAAAATTATTTAAATATATAGTACTTTTCTACACACTTGTAAATATTTAAATAATTTATAATTTTACCAAAACATAAGGATTTTAATAAATATTAGCTTATTTTGTATTATTACTTATACATATTTATTTTTACCTATGTTACATATTTACGCTTTTTAACTGTTACTTTTCTTCATTATGTGATAATTACTCAAATTAACAATTAGCCTTTAAAACTTAAAGAATAATCAAATTAGTACAATATAGTGTGTAATATATACACATTAAATAGCGAGTAAACTGAAACAATTAGTGTTACTTTTTTACATACAATGACCTTAAACATTGACTTTTTATTAATAAATAAAATTAAAATTAAAAATATTAATTAATATTTATATTTTATTTATTAGATATTCCAATAGTGTATAAATAGGTTCAATTTACGAGGAGAAAAATATGAAAGAAGAATTGGTAGATAGAATTGAATCTAATCCAAAGTATCAAGAACTAGTTTCTAAAAGAAATAGTTTTGGTATCAAATTAGGTATATTTGTGCTAGTGATGTTTTACACATTTATTATGACAATTGCATTTAACAAAGAAGTTCTTGCAACTACAATTGGAGATGGAATTACTACAATTGCATTCCCTATTGCATTAGCTATTTTAGTAATTAGTTTTATTACAACACTAATTTATGTTAAAAGAGCAAATGGTGAGTTTGAAGACTTAACAGACGAAATTAAAGAAGACGTAAAGGATATATTATAATGTTGAAAATTTTAGCACTTATTTCATTTTTTGCATTATCTGCATTTGCAGCTGGAGATGCGAGTTTTGAAGCAGTAAAAAGAGAGCTTAATATCCCTGCGATTATTATGTTTTTTGTATTTATTGTATTTACATTAGGTTTAACAGTTTGGGCAGCAAGAAAAACTAAATCTGCATCTGACTTCTATACAGCTGGTGGAGGAATCACTGGTTTCCAAAATGGTCTTGCAATTGCTGGAGATTATATGTCTGCTGCTGCATTCCTTGGGGTATCTGGTCTTATTTACCTTAAAGGGTATGATGGTGTTATCTATGCTGTATCATTCTTAGTTGGTTGGCCAATTATTCTATTTTTTATGGCTGAAAAATTAAGAAACTTAGGTAAATTTACATTTGCTGATATTGCTGCTTATAGACTTGCTCAAAAAGAGATTAGAACTCTTGCTGCATTTGGTACTATTTCGGTTGTTGTTTTATATTTAATTGCACAAATGGTTGGGGCTGGTAAGCTTATCCAAGTATTATTTGGTATGGAATATGAATTTGCTGTAATGCTTGTTGGTGTTATGATGATTATTTATGTAACATTTGGTGGTATGCTTGCTACTACATGGGTACAAATTATTAAAGCTTGTTTATTATTAACAGGTGTATCATTTATGGCAATTATGGTTCTTTACGCATTTGATTTTTCTTTTGAGTCATTAGCAGTATCTGCTGTTGAAAATCATAAATCTGGTTTAGATATTTTAGCACCAGGTGGATTTATTTCTGACCCTATCTCTGCTATTTCATTAGGTATGGCTTTAATGCTTGGTACTGCTGGTCTTCCACACGTACTTATGAGATTCTTTACAGTTGGTAATGCTAAAGAAGCTAGAAAATCTGTTGTTTATGCTACTGGTTTTGTTGGTTACTTCTGGGTTATTATTACTATCGTTGGTTTTGGTGCAATTGCATTCTTAAACTCTGCAGATGGTGCACAGTACTTCGTTGATGGTAAATTATTTGGTGGAAACAATATGGCTTCTATTCACTTATCACATATGTTAGGTGGAAATGCATTCTTAGGATTTATTTCAGCGGTTGCATTTGCTACTATTTTAGCTGTTGTTTCTGGTCTTACTCTTGCTGGTGCTTCTGCAATTTCTCACGATATTTACTCAAACGTAATTAATACAAATGCTACAGATGAGCAAGTTGTAAAAATTTCAAGAATTACTGTTGTTATTGTTGGTATTGTTGGTGTTACTTTAGGTATTGCTTTCGAAGAACAAAATATTGCATATATGGTTGGATTAGCGTTCGGTATTGCTGCATCTGCTAACTTCCCAATTTTATTCTTATCTATTTACTGGAGAGGATTAACAACAAGAGGTGCATTCTTAGGTGGTCTTTGTGGTCTTCTTACTGCTGTTACTTTAGTTATCGTTGGACCAATTGTATGGGTATCTATTTTAGGAAATGAAGAGGCTTTATTCCCTTATAAACACCCTGCATTATTCTCAGTAACTACTGCATTTATTGCAATCTGGTTTTTCTCTAAAACAGACAACTCTCAAAGAGGGAAAGATGAAAAAGAAAGATTTAGAGCTCAAAATGTTAGAGCAAACACAGGTATTGGTGCAGACGGAGCGGTTTCTCACTAATTCTTATAAAACTAAAGAGAAATTTCTCTTTAGTTTTTATCTACAAATATAATTTCAAACTTACACAAGTGACATCTTCAACTATTTATTTAACAGTTCCCAAGCATTTTCTAAAGTATCAACTCTTTTGGCAAATACTAAATATAAAGCAATATTAAATTTTGCTAATTTTAAAATCTCATCTGATGGATTATTTACAATTTCTAAGGCTTCTTCAATTGTTATATTTTCATATGATTTATCATAAGTGATTCCAAAATCTTCAAGTTTGAAAACTGTATCTATTATTTCACCATCAATCTGTCTCCAATATTTTCCATCCTTAAATACTTCAGGACTTCCTTCACTCGCTTTTACTACTAAAATTTCTTTATAGTATTCTTTAAACATAGTAAGATATTTTTCTACATACGGTTTATGAAACGCTGTTGTTACACCATATTCGCTCTGTCCTGGGTTGAGTAATTTTTCTGCTGTATTAAACACTGTACGTAAACCTAACTCATGTCGTAAAGGAGTAAAATCACTTAACTCTTTAAAATACTCTTCTCTATCTAATAAATTTACATACTTAGGAAATGTAAAATACTTTCCTATATCTTTTGCAGTGATTCCGTTTTTTGCAGGTTGTGTTAAATCTGTTGAGATTACTAAACGTAACTCTTTAATATCTGGATTCTTTTCATAAAACTCTTTTAAAATATTTTCATATAAAGGAAATAAAAATGGATTTTTTGTTCTCCCATCAAAAGAGTATCCTAACTCTAAAGAGTTTTCTATTTTTGTATATTTTATATATTTTTTAAGTGCCTCAACACAAGCTCTTAACTCTTCATTTGTTTCTAGTTTGGTTCGCCAACCTATTAAAAAAGCACCAACTTGTGATGGTGTTACTTTATTTTCTAAAATTGAACATACAGCATCGATTACCTCTTCAGATTCTAACTCTCTATTTCCTTTTACACCAGTACCCACTGCTTTTATATATTTTTTAAAATTCATATCTTTCTTTTCCTATTTATTTGGTATTTCTATAAAAAATTTCGCACCTATACTTGTATTTTCAACATAAATGTTTCCTTTTAGACTCTCTTTTACTATTTTATAACTCATATGTAATCCCAATCCAGTACCTAAAGATTGGTGTTTTGTTGTAAAATAAGGCTCAAATATTTTTCCAATTATATTTTTATTTACACCACCTGCATTATCTTCTATTGTGATATAGATAAGTTTGTTGTATTTTTTAAGTGATACTTTTACAAAAGGCTTCTCAATGGCTCTTTCTATTAAAATATCTTTTGCATTATTTATAACATTTATTAAAACCTGTTCTAGTTCACCAGATACAATATTTAGGCTAATAGGTTCTAATATATTGATATCTTTGATAAGCTCTATATGATGACTCTGAAGTGCTGTATTAATAATATTTAATGATAACTCTATTGTATCTTGAACAACTATTTGCTTGATCTCTTTTTCCTCTTTTATAAAGTTTCTAAAAGTATCAATAGTTTTAGAGAGATATTCTGTTTTATACACTATGGAGTCACAATGATCATTAAACTTTTCATCACTTAAAAGATTATATTCTTTTTCCATTTTCATTCCACTAGCTGTAGTAGATATAATACTTAGTGGTTGTCTCCATTGATGTGCAATATTGGCGATCATATCCCCCATCGATGCCATTTTTGATTGATTTAAAAGTTGTAAATCTTTTGAACGGCTATTTTCAACTTCCCTTTTTATCTCCTCTTCTAAATGACTATTTAATTCTTTTAATTTATCTTGACTTTGATTTAGCTCGGTATTACTTGCAGTTAAATCATGTGTAAGTTTTTCTCTTATCTCAAATAATGTTTTTATTGACTTTGCCATTGCATTAAATGAATGCGCAAGCACCCCTATCTCATCTTTTGATTTGATATCAATAACATAATCAAAATCATTTTCTTTAAACTTTTGTGTTCCTATAATCAGCTTATTGAGAGACGATGTTATATAGTTAGCAATTAATATTGCAATCAAAATAACCAATACAATCATCAAAATAGTATAAATCGTTAATTCATTTACTAAATTCATAATAAACTCACTTATCTCTTTATCATTTTGTTTAGAATCAGTATGAATCACATCAAGTTTTGCATCTACTAAATTTTTTATTGTTTCTTTTGTTTTTGTTGTTGCACTATGAAATTCATCTATATTTGCGCCCATCGTAACAAAACCAAAACCTCTTTTGCTATTTTTGTATTGTCCCGTATAATAAGGAATTGCAGCAACTGTTGTAAGTTTCCAAACATTTGACCAGAAAATTACAAAAGAACCATATCCGCCATCTTGCGTAATTTGCATCCATCCATTACACTGAGGTGCAAAATTTAAATATCTACAATCTAAAGCAATATTTCCATCTTTTATTTGGGAAAGAGTAGGTTTTTTTTGTAAACTTTGATTTTCAAAAAGAGGATAGTTTTCTAAAAATTCTTCCCAATTCATATTTGAATTTTCCAATTTATTTGTTATATCTTGACTCAACCATGGTCTTACTCTTTTACCAGTTTTTTCATCAAACCCAACTATAAAATAATCACGAGCATGAGAGATATTTCGCCCCTCCTTATCCCACATAAATGTGTAGTTACCAGTACTAGCATCTGAATAGTTTATTTTGTTCTCTTTTGTAGGAACAACATAATCAGTAAACTCCATAATATGTTTATGATCAAGAGCCATAGAGATATACCCTATTTTTTTTCCATTTTTATATTTGGGTGTAATAAAACGGATAATACCATCAAACTTTTTTCCTTTTGGATTTTCTAATCCAGCATATCCATGAGCTGAAGGAGTAAAAGATATATTTGCTTTTTGTGTTTTCTCTTTTGTAAATTTTCCTACTATATTACTTTGGACATATTTTCCTATCACATCAGATACGTATATCTCCCCTTTTTTTAAGTTACCTATGTTTTTAAAATATGTTTCAGATTTAACAAATGTATTTATTTTTTTTGATACATTTACCAATGGAGTTTTTACTGAAGAAACTTTTATTTTTTCATTACCATCTAAATCAATAAAAGATATCTCTTTATAAAGTAAAAGTGATTTTGAAGGATATTGATTTGAACTGTTATGATTAAAATATTTTTCATTATCTTTTAATGTAGATATCATAGGAGATTTATTTAAATAACTTTTATTAGGTATAACCCAAGTGTCATTTTTTTCATCATACTCAAACTCTTGGGGAATTGTCACGTTTCGTTTTTTAGAGATATAAAATATTTGAAGAAGATCATAAGTAAGATTATCAATATTTGATAAAAACAATATATCATTATCTCGTTCATATAAAAATTCTGCAACATTAGAAGCAAGGTTTTTTGTGATTATTTCAAGTGATTCTTGTGATTTTTTATCTAAAGCTTTAATGCTATCAGCAATAGCAAGATTTGTTGTTTCTTTTAAAACGTCCATACTATTTACTAGTGTTGATTCTGCTTTTTTTTCAATTATTGTATTTAATTTTTCAATTCCCAGTAAAGATAAAAAAAGTATCAGTACAAGAGGTATCACTTTTATCATAATAAATAATAATATTAATTTTGCTTTTATTTTCATATAACTATACTAGCATAAAAAATAATAATTTGTACTTATTAAAGTAATGTAACCTTTCACTTATATTATAAGTCAAATTTGATGATAAACTCTGCACCTTTAAAGTTTTGGTTCTTATATTTATACTCGCAATTATTAATATCTATCGTTCCATCCATACCCTCTACAATAATTTTATATGTCATACTTAATCCCAATCCTGTTCCTTGTGATTTGTGTTTTGTAGTAAAATATGGTTCAAAAATATTATCAATTACATTTTCATCTATCCCACCTGCATTATCTTTAAATGAGATAACAATTTGACCATACTCAACTTTGCTACTAATAAAAAGGTATTTATCAACCATATTAGCGCTAAAAGCATCTTTTGAGTTATTAAAAAGATTCATAAAACATTGTGTTAGTTCATTTGGATAACTGTTAATCATTAACTCTTTTTCTAAATCTAAGATTATATTAATTTGATTATTTTTTATAGAAGAGTTTACTAAACTTAAAAAACTATCTATGTTCTCTTTTAAATTAAACTGTACCTTATCTCTATCATTTTTAATAAAATTTTTAAAATCATCTATGGTTTTTGAAAGATATTGTGCATTATTATTAATTGCATCACATGTAGCATAAAAAAATGAATCACTTAATACACTATGTTCTTTTTGCATTTTTAATCCAGTAGCACCAACAGATATCACACTTAAAGGTTGTCTCCATTGATGGGCAATATTTCCTATCATTTCTCCCATACTTGCCATTTTTGATTGTTGATAAATCAAGTTATCTTTCTCTTTACTTGCTTTAATTTCATCCTCGATTCTATGCTCCAATGAGATGTTTAAGTCATTTAATTTTTGATTGTAATCTTGAAATATCTTTTTTACCATTGAAGATAATATAAAAGACAATACAAGAACAATAAATAATACAATAACAGAGATGATAAGAATTTGCTCTATTTGTTCATTGTTTTTTCTATTTAATTTTAATGTTTCTTTGATAATAATTTTTTTCACATCATTATCATATACTCCTGTTCCTATTACCATATCATAATCATGAATATAGGTAGCGATCACATATTTCGTATCTATTTTATGTGTTTCACTATTTAACCAGCCAAACTTAGTAAATTTTAAATTATTTAGCATCGCATTACTAATAATATCTTTTGTATAACTTACACCATGAGAATCAACTTTTTGAGACATATCTTGACCTACTAATTCAGCATAATCTCCATGTGCCAATACAATTCCTTGTGGAGTTAATGCAAACAGATATCCATTATTATCATATCGTGTTGTTGAAATAAATTCATATATTTCATTTTTGATAATTTGATTAAAATCATCAAGATACTCACCTGTTCCTATATGCCAATCATATGGTTCAAAATTTCTTACATATGTTAATTTGTGTGAAGCCTCAATTTCGTCAATTTTTTCTATAAAATGATGCATATATCCAGCTTTATTTTTTCTAACAATATCAATCTGTTTTCGTATAATATAATCTCCATTTTTATCTTGTAAATTATATAAATCAGTATTTGTTGTTAATTTTGAAACACCTTTAAATAAAATACCTCTTCCATTATTTGTATTGATAAAATAATATCCACGTCCATCAAAAAAACGTATTTGGGAAAGAGCATCTACTATCATTTTTTGAATCTCTTCTTTTGATTTTGTATTTTTATTTTCAGTATAAATATTATCTGCAATGATATACGCTTCATCAACTCTATTTTTAAGATTAGTTTTCAAACTTACAGACATTTTTGCCTTTAATTCATTCACAAATTTTATTGTTTTTTCAATCTCTTCATAAGACTTTTTTTGTTGTTTTTGTAAATAATCAACTTGTAAATGTTGTATATCATTTTTATATACTTTATCATTGTATTGAACCAAGTTATAAATAAGCGTTCCTATTACTAAAGGTAAAAAAACAATAGGTCCATAAACGAGTAGCTTTAAAATGCCTTTTTCGTTAAAAATTATCTTTTGATAGATAAATATAAGTATTATCACGGCACACACAAAAACAATTAAATATTTTATATTAAATATATCTTCAAATTGATCATAATAAGTGATATTGTCATTGACTATTTGGCTATTTTGTGGGAGTTCATCTCTATTTATTTTAAATTTCTGTAAACTTTTTGAGTTGAAAATATACTTATTTGTAGCTTCTTGAATTACATTTAAATCATCTGCTTTTCGCCCAGTAAGTATTTTTTTACCCAATGTTGCCATAAGCATACCCTGCTTATAGCTACTCACTACATGCCCACCAATAACGTTTTTCCCTACATTTAATTCTGCTATACAGTAAACTGGAACAGAAGATGTACCTAAAATATACTCTCCTACTTTTTCATAAGTGATATAGTCTTTATTTTTATCTGAAAAATATGTACCCATTAGAACAACAGTATCTTTATTGAGTGAGCTTACTTTTGATTTAAGTTCGTTCAGTGAAATATTTTTATTATGAATTATATTGACTTTTTCATGATATTTATTTTCTATTGTGTGCATGTTTTTTGCTATAATTCTACCTGTATATAAGTAGTCATTTATAAAATAAATATTTTTTACTTCTGGATGAAGTTTTAAAATGAGTTCTATATTTTCTTCATAAGAGATATCCTCTGATACCCCTGTATAATTTTTATGCCCTTTTAATAGAAGTTCATCATAATTATTAACTCCACTAAAAACAACTGGAACATTACCAAAAATACTATTTCTATATTCTTTTAAAAATTCTAAAGCATTATTATCTGAAGATAAAATAAGATCAAATTTTGTTTCCTTATATTTTGTTTCATATAACCTAGCTAATGTTTGATAATATAACTCACCTGAATATCGTTTAGTATCCATATTTTCTATATAAAAAACACTCTTTTTATCCTCTTTATCAAATATTTCAAAAATTCCTTTTTTTATATCTTCTGCCCAAGGCATACCTTCATGGTATGAGTTTAACAATAAAATGTGTTTTTTTTCTTTTGCTTCTAGGTTTATAACAAAACATAATAGAATAATTATTAAATTTTTAATAATGACACCTCCTATTATTTACTGATTATAAATTTCATTTTTTTAATACCAAACAATACTCTAAATTTATTTTAATCTACCTAAACTATCTCAGGCTTAAAAATTTAACGCAACGTGATATCCAATAAATGCACAACTATACGCCACAAAAGTAGTAAATAGAAATAAATACACAGTATATTTTAATCCACCTGCTTCTTTAGAAAATACAATCGTAGCAGCTAAACAAGGTAAATAAATCATCATTATAATGATAAAAGCAACAGCAGAAGCAAAAGGAATATGCTCATGCAATCTTTCTATCAAAGTTGAATCTTGCTCATCAACATCTCCACCTAATGAGTACAATACTCCAAGAGTTGATACAACAACCTCTTTAGCAGCAAGTCCAGTTTGTAATGCAACTGCCATTTTCCAGTCCATACCAAGTGGCTCAAAAATAGGCTCTATAAATTTACCTACTTGTCCTAAATAACTTTGCTCCAATAGTTTTTGATTTAATTCATTTGATAAATTATTTTTTATCTCCATATTACTAGTTAACCCAATTTTTGTTTCATAACTATTTGTTAAAATATCGTTATGGGGGTAATTACTCAAAAACCATACTAATACAGCAGCTGCTGCTATAAATGTTCCTGCTTTTTTTAAATACATCCATGTTTTTGATTTTACTGTATGCCAAATCAATACAGCAGAAGGTAATCTATATTTAGGCATCTCCATAACAAAAGGCTCACTTTCTCCTTTAAATGCAGTCATTTTAAGTATTTTTGCCATTATTATTCCTAAAATAGCACCAGATATATAAATTGCAAACAAAATATTTCCAGAAGATTCAGGAGAAAAAAATGCTCCTACAAATAAAACATACACAGGAAGTCTTGCTCCACAACTCATAAACCCTATTATAAATAGTGTTAATAATCTATCACTATCATTTTTTAGTATTCGAGCACTCATATAAGCAGGTATCGAACATCCAAATCCAGTCACTAAAGGGATAAAAGACTGCCCATGTAAACCAAACTTATGAAAAAATCCATCTAAAAGATAAGCCACACGTGACATATATCCAGTACTTTCTAAAAGAGCAATACCCACAAATAAAATGATAATATTAGGTATAAATAAAACTACAGCACCCACACCAGCAATAAGTCCATCCACAACTAATGAGCGAATATCATTATTTGAGATATTATCCCCAACACTATTTCCTAACCAAACAAAAAATCCATCAATCCAATCCATAGGAATAGATCCTATTTCAAAAGTAAGTTGAAATAATCCCCACATTAAAAAAAGAAAAATAGGTATTCCTAAAAATGGATGTATCAAAATATTGTCAATTTTTTGAGTTGTAGTAAGTTTTGAACTATCTACATTTTGCACTTTTACAGTTTCTGTTAAAATACCATTATTAAATGCCATAAATTCATCTGCAAATATATCTATCATCGCTTCTTCATCGTGATGTGTTTTGATATGTTTAATAGAATCCAATAAAATAGGTTGCAAAGTTATCCAGATAGGTTCGTCATGAAGTATTTTATATGTTTCTTTATTTTCACTAATTAAATCTATAGCTATTTTTCTGTATGAAACTTTTGTGTTATATTTATTCTCACTTAGATGAGTTTCTATATTTAAAATCTCTTCTTCAATTGCTTCACTAAAAACAAGTTTTGTTGTTTTTTTAGGTTTTTCAAAAGTTTGTACGGTGTTATGTACTAATTTGTCTATCCCCTCTTTAGTGACAGCAGAAACAGGGATTACATTTACCCCAAGTAATTCACTCATATAGTTTGCATTGATATCAATATTTTCTTTTTTTGCTTCATCACTCATATTTAAAGCGATTAGCATTTTTTTATCAAGACTTAAAAGTTCAGAGGTGAGTTGGAGATTTCTTTCTAAATTTGTAGAATCTGCAACATTTAAAATAAGGTCATATTCTTCGTTAAGTAAAAAATCACTTGTAACTTTTTCCTCTATAGAATAATTAGTCAGCATATAAGTACCAGGAAGATCAACTATACTGATTTCATAATCTTTATACTTAAACTTTATCTCTTTTTTTTCAACTGTTACACCAGAAAAATTTCCAACATGTAATGTAGTATCTCCAATAGCATTTGTAAGCATACTTTTTCCAACATTTGGTTGCCCAACAAGTGCTATTTTAATTTGTTTCATATTCTTCTACTTCTATTTTCATAGCTTCCTCTTGTCGTAAAGCAAGAGTCATTTTTCCAACTTGTATTTCATATGTCGCATTCATTTTTGTGGAGGCTAAGTATTTAATAGGAGTACCTTTTAAGATACCAAAAGAGATAAGTCTTTGACGTAGTGCACCAGTTGTATGTAGTTTTTTAACAAGATAAGATTTATTTAAAACACAATCTATAATCGTTTTACCCATTATCACTTCCTTAATAAATATAATAATGCGAAATAATATTATATTTATCCTTGAAGTATTATAAAAGTGATAATCGGTATCATTTTTTACTCTATATTTTACTAGAGATTAAGAATTTAAGCGTATTCCCTTCATAGAATTTGCTAAAAGTCCTATTGTTGTACCATTATGTAGTACTGCAGTTGTGATTGGTTTAAACAGCCCAAAAGTAGCTCCAAGTAATATACAAGAGTTGATTCCTACTGTTGCATTAAAATTAGAATTAATAAGTTTCATCGTTTTCTGTGAAAGCTCTTTAGCTTCAGATACAGCTTCAATATCATCTTTTAAAAGACCTATATCAGCAGTTGCTTTGGCAATATCAGCCCCCTGACTCATACTAATACCAACATCTGCACTCATAAGTGCTGGCGCATCATTGATACCATCACCAATAAAAGCAACTTTACTACCAGATTTTTTGAGTTCTTTGATGATATTTGCTTTATCTTCAGGATGCATATTTGCATATACTTTATCTATACCTAAATCTTTTGCAAGTTTTAAAGCTTTTGTTTCGATGTCACCAGTAAGCATAACTGTTTTTTTCACACCCATACTTTTTAGTTTTTTTATCATCGCTTTTGCATTTTCTCTAACAGTATCTCGCATACCAATAGTACCTAGAAGTTTTCCATCATAACCAACATATAAAATAGTTTTACCATCGAGTAAACATTTTTCTATTTGTTTTTCATGTTGTGAAAAGTCGATATGTTCATCATCTTCTAAAAAGTGACGACTTCCTATAACAACTTCTTTTTCTTTTACTACAGTTTTAACACCATGAGCTACTATAAACTCTACCTCTTCATGGTGCATATGTACAAAACCTTTACTTTTTGCGGCATTTACAATAGCTTCAGCAACAGGATGAAAATAATGTTCTTCAGCTGAAGCAGTAAGATTTAAAATATCATCTTCACTCCAGTTTTTAGGATCAAAAGAGATGATATTTTCAACTTCTAGTTTTCCATGAGTTAAAGTACCAGTTTTATCAAAAACAAAAGTATCTGCTTCATTTAAAGCTTCGATAGATTTAGCACCTTTTATCATGATACCATTTTTACCAGCTTGTGCTATAGTTGTTTTAAAAGCAACTGGCGTAGCAAGTTTTAAAGCACATGAATAATCAGCTTGTAAAACAGAAGCAACGTTTTCAAAGTCTCTACTTATCACATAAGATAATCCAGCCAATCCTAAAGTAACAGGAACTAGTTTATTTGCTAATTTTGTAGCTTTTAGTCCAACAGATGATTTTTCACTTAAACTCGTAGTGATATAGTTTTTTATTCGAGCAGTTGCAGTATCTTCGCCTACATGTTCAGCCCATATTTTTATACGACCCTCTTCAACAACAGTTCCAGAAATAACTCTATCTCCACGCTCTTTTTTAACAGCTTCACTTTCACCAGTCATAGAAACTTGATTTACACTCGCTTCTCCACTGATGATATGACCATCAATAGCAATAGTATCTCCAGCCCCAACAACAACCACATCACCAATCTTTACAGTTGATGTTTCAATTTTAATTAACTCTTTTTTTCCATCATTATCTTGCTCTATCCAAATCTCTTTTACATTTGGTTTTGCTAATTCTCGAATCAAATCATCACTTTTATGAACAGTAGTTTCTTCTATATATTCACCTAGTTCTAGCATAGCATTTGTACTATTTGCAGCTAAATAATCTTTTCTAGCAATCGATACCCCAACAGCCATAGACTCTAAAACCCCAGAAGTTAATCCCTCTTCAAAAAGATCTTCAACCCCATGTTTAAGTAATGGTAAACTAGCAATTGTAGTTAATGCTAATTTTTGTTTATCATTTTTTATCAGTGGTTCTACTGCTAAAGCTCCAAAAGCTCTCATCATTCCTGCTTTTGATGGTTTTTCTTCAGAGATACAAGAGATATTATTACTTAAAAAAGTATCACATACTTCGTATTTTGATTTATCTAAATCTCTTAAAAATCCCTCTATACATTCTAAAGAGATATTTTCAAATTCAAAAATAATTGATTTTGATTTTTCATTGATACGTATTGCATTTACGCCAGATATACTTAATAAATCATTTTCTAAATTTTTAATATTTATATCATGATGTAATATATCACAAAAATATCTTGCACGACTTTTTGTTTTATGTAATAGTTTAAAATTAATTTCGTGTTTTACACTCATCATATACTCTAGTTTGCTTCTCGCTCAGCTTCAAGTTCTGCTTTTGCATCTTCAAGTCTTTCTTTCATCTCTTCAATTCCAGCACCAAACATATCAGCACCTTTAGCAAAAGTTTTAAAGATTTTCTTTTGTGCATCTTCATTTGTCAAAAGATATGCTCCCACTGCACCAATTAATGCACCCTTTAAAAAGTTACCTGTATCAAAAGAGCTTGTTGGATTTTGCACTGGAGGAGTTGGTTGTGCATTGTAATATGGATTTGTATTAGTAGTTTGTTCTACTGGCGCTTGTTGTTGATTCATTCCATTATTAATATATGGGTTATTATTTAATCCATTATTTCTATTATTTTGCATCTTCTAACTCTCTTTTTTTATTTACTTGTACTTCTAATTTATCATATACTTTTTGTGTTCCATATACACCCATAGCTCCTACACTCATAGCAGTCATAGCATGCATTATTTTACCTTCGCCTATATAGTTTGTAGTTGCAACTGCACTAGCAGTTGCAATAGCACCCTGAAGAGTTGTTTTTAAAGTATCATTAATCATCTCAGACTGTGTAATTTCTGATTTTTGGTATTTTTGATAATTTAAAGCTCCAGAAACAATAGAAGAAGCAATAGCACCACTTATAAAATGTCCTGCAACATTTCTAGGTGCTCCTGTATTTAGAGCAAGTTTATTCAACATTTGCTACCACTTCTTCAGTCACTTCTTTTTCCTCTTTTGTTTTGAGTTTTTCTATTTTTGTAGCAACACTGTTTTTTACATCACTTGCTTTTTCTTGTACTTTTGTAGCACCTTCGATTACTTTTTCTTTGATCTCTTTTCTATTATTGATTGCTACAACGGCAACTGCCCCTGCTGCTAATCCTGCTATAAACGGTAACATATTATTCCCCTTCTTCTTTTTTATCATTCATCATTTTCACTAGTTGCATAGCACCTAGTCCACCTAAAAGCACTCCACCAATAGACGCCATATCTACACTGTTGAATACTTTTAAAACGTCTTGTTCATTTACTTTTCCACTTGCTAGTTTTGTAGCAATATTTCTAAAATCATCTACTTTAGATAACATTTGTGTATTTTCTACTGCATTGTGTTGTGTATTGTTTTCATATACTTCAGTCAAGTTTGGTTCAACATTTGTGTATGAAATAACACTTTGTCTAAAAGCTGGCAAATGATTATTATAAGATGCTGCTTGTAATCTATATAGAGTATCTTGAATATCTGGATACTCATTTACATATAAAAGTAAATTATCATACATCTGAATATTATCAATCTCAGCAGCCACACCAACTTCACAACACTCTACTAAAGTATTTGGTAAAACTATTTTGTCATACCAATCATTTATAGGTAATGGCACATTATATTTTTCAAGAAGCTTTGTTAACTCTTCATAGTGTTTTATCTCAGCTTCTATGATATTTGTAAAAGGCATTTGATTTCCAAATGTTTCTATCACTTTTCTATATGTTTCGTATGCATGATACTCATCATAAACTGCTATTCGTAATACTTGATGTAAAATCTCTTCATCATAATTTGGATCTACTCGTAAAGTATTTAACAAATTAGCATCGTTATTTATTTCCATTTAGTTTATCTCCTTTTTTAAATTTTCGATAATTTCAATTACCTCATCTATATTTTCACCATTGATTAAGTCATCCCATTTTTCTTTTGGAAAAATATCGTTATTGTACTCAATAGTAACCGATGCAATAATCTTATTTATCTTAATCTTTTTTATCCCATTTATTTTTTCTGGTAATGTTTCGATATCACTTAAAGATACGTCTGTTACTTCATTTTGTATTTTTGGGTTTACTCTTACTCGCAATCTCCCTTTTGTATGAGATATTACCGTAAAATAAGATGCTATTTCAACAATCTTTTGTGGTGTTATTTCCATTTATCTTCTCCCAATATGTTATTTTTATATTTTTTTCATTTATTTTAACTTAAAACGCATTAAGAATTATTATCAATGGCTAGCCGTGAAGAGTTTGCCATGATGCTTGTGGTGTGTCCTATATGAATAGCTCCAGCTGCTGCTGGACTCAATAGTCCTATACTAGCAAATGCAGCACCTATAAGGTTTGTACTTGTTCCTATCCAGTAATTTTGATTTACTACTTCTAAACTTTTTTTACTTAAATTATATAAGTTTACTACATCTTCAGGATGAGAATGAGTAACTGCTATATCTGAAACCTCTATAGCCATCTCACTTCCACCTGATGCAAACGAAATAGCTACATCAGCTTTACTCATAGCTAAAGTATCATTTACTCCATCACCAACCATCACAACATTTTTGTACTGTTTTTTTAACTCTTCTATTGCATTTGCTTTATCATGTGGTGATTGATTTGAGTATACTGTATCAAAACCTAGATTATTTGCAAAAGATTGAGCTACTTTATCTTCATCACCTGTAATTAAGGCTATATGTTTTACACCTTTTTTACGTAAATCCTGTATCATTTTTTCAGTACCAGCTCTTACTTCGTGCTCTAAAGTGATATATCCCAATAACTGTTCATCTACACTTACATATACAATTGTTTTTGCTTCGTTGAGATGATGAAACACTTGATCTTCAAAACGTTCTGTTAAGATACCCTCTTTTTCTAAAAGTTTTTTATTTCCTGCAACAATAGTGTGCTCTCCATAAATACTTTTTACTCCATATCCAGGTATCACTTCTGTATTGGCTATTTGGCTAGCTTCTATTTTTAACTCTTTTGCTTTTTCTTGTATCGATACTGCTATTGGGTGTGTATTTCTGTATTCTGCTATAGCTAAATACTCCATCAAACTATTTTTGTCTATACCTTTTGCAGTTACTATATCCCTTATTATAGGTTTTCCAGTCGTTAAAGTACCAGTTTTATCAAAACAAAAAACTTCACTTTGACTCACTTTTTCTAGTGACTCTCCACCTTTTATCAAAATACCAAGTTTTGCACCATTTGCAATACCAGCACTTATAGCAGTAGAAGCAGCCAAAATAGTAGAACATGGACAAGCCATAATTATCATCACTGAAAATGCATTTATAAAAGAACCTGTAATTGCTAAAGTTCCAAGAGTTAAAATAGAACCCAATCGTAAAAGTTTTTTTGCTAATAGATCAGCTTCTATTTGTGAGGGAGATTTTAAAGATAAAGATTTTTCTACATCTTTCATCACTCGAGAGATATATCTATCTTCCCCTATAGCTGTAACTTTGATATATACTCGTCCCGACTCACATAAAGTACCTGCAAAAATATCATTGTCTTTCTCTTTATAGATACTCTCACTTCTTCCGTTTATCAAAGACTCATCAATATGTCCAGACCCATCAACGATTAAACCATCTACAGGAATTTTATCTCCACTTCTACAAACAACAATATCCCCTACACTCACCTCTTCTAAAGGTACTTGCATCTCAACATCATCTACTAATATATATGCATTTTGGATATCTAGTTCTATTAAGTTTTTAATTTGATTTTTTGATTTTGTAGCGACATACTCTTCTAAAAGCATCCCACCTCTTAAAATATATATTATCTCAAAAGCAGCCATCGCTTCACCAAATAAAATAGCTAAAATAAGTGTACCACTCATAAACGTTTGTAAACTAAACTCACCTTTTTTAATATCTTCGTATGATTCTTTAAACAGTGGAATAGCAGCAACAACAGATACCAAAGCCATGACAGATATAGGACTAGCGAGTACTGTAACCCCTAGTATATTTTTTAAAGCAAATAGATACACACTATAGCCAGTCAAAAGACCAAACTCCAACAGTTTTCTTTTAAATGATAAAGGACTAAAGTCTGCTTTTATACTACAATTTGAACAATCTGTATCAACACCACACACTGCTTTTGAAGCCGAAATCGATTGTTTTATTGTATTTTTAAAAAGTGATTGTATTTTTTCAACTACCAAAGTGATATTTATATCTTTATTATATGTAATAATAATCGACTTACAAGATATATTTTCCCTCAAACTACTCACCATACCAGTAAGTTCTTTTTTGATAAGTTCTATATTTGAAGATTTATTAAAAATATTTGATTTTAATCGCGCTCGATTTTGTATATCACTTTTGATAGTTATAGTATTCATATTATTGACACTCTTTACATACACCATATAAAAGCATATTATGACTTTGGAGTGTAAACCCATTTGTCAATGCAACATTTTCTTGTAACTTCTCTAACTCAGCATCAAAAAACTCTACTATTTTATTACATTGTGTACAAACCATATGGTCATGGTGTGAAACTAAGTTTAGTTCATATACTTTACTTTCGTTTCCATCTATTGAGATACTGTTGACTATATGTAACTCTTCTAGTAAATTTAATATTCTATACACAGTTGCAATTCCCATTGTAACTGAATATTCTTTTTTAACTTCATTTAAAAGTGCATCTGCACTCAAATGTATCTCACTATTAAATAGTATTTTTAAAACATATTCTCTTTGTACTGAATTATTTAAACCTAAAGACTTCATCGTATCTTTAAATTTTAACATAAATTCATCATAAGATATGGTTAAATCTTTTTTCATTCATCTCTCCAACTAATTATAATAATTATTATCAGAATACTAACAGATAGAAACTTTATTCGTTCTTAAGAATGATAACTGTTATCATTCTTAAGCTGATACTCTTCATACAAATTGTAATTGGCAATGTCTGTTAATACCAATATTTGCAAGATAACACCCAAAATGTCCTTTTATGACTGATATATCTATCTAAAAGGTACATGGAAAAGGAAAAACTACTTAAAAAAATCTCGATCTTTTTTATAATAATAAAATATTTAATTCATAAATACTTTAACTAAAGGCTTTATAGCTATTATGTGTAACTTTTTTAAGATATGCCGTTAATACTTATATTCAGTCTAGTTGGTCTATAATGGGTGTTAATAAATAGTTAGGAGATAAAATGGAAAATGTAAAAACCGTATCAGTTGGAAATCATATATGTAAAGTACCTTTTGAATTTAGATTTAAGGATAAAATCACAGAAGGACACTATTTACTTATATATTTAGGTCAAGATGGGCAAAAATTTCATATTGGATATCGAGAATTTAATAATAGTTCAATTCGTGAAAAATTTAGTGAAAACTTTATTTTTGAGATTCCAAAAGAAAAACCAACTGTAATATCATTTAAAGATAAATTATTTACAGTTAATAAAGTATCAAATAAAGATATTGAGTTTGTAGATAACATAAACTCCTAACAAAACACAGTAAAAAACGGGTTACCCTAGCGAATTTTTAAGCCTCGAATAGCTATCATTTAGTGGTAACAAAAAATTAATCTGCAAGCCGGTTGAGGGTAACTCGTTTTTCAGTTCAGTCGTTATATAATAATCCCACCTTGACAAACCGTACGATATTAAGTACAATTTAAAAAATCAACTTAAAGGTCAACCATGACAAAAATTATGTCAGTAAGTCAAGTTCGAGCAGATATATATAATGTAATGGATGAAACAGCACAAACGCATGAACCAGTGCTTATCACAGGAAAAAGAAATAATGCTGTAATGATATCTCAAGAAGATTGGAATGCTATAGAAGAAACACTCTATTTAAATGCTATTCCAAATATGGTATCTTCGATACAAGAATCAATGAATGCAGATGATAGTGAGTTTAGTGAAACTGTGGAATGGTAGAATATAAAATACTCTACAGTAAACTAGCATTAAAAGATGCAAAAAAACTATCCTGCGCTAACTTAAGTCAAAAAGCAAAAGAACTTATCGAAACTATCAAAAAAAATCCTTTTCAAAATCCACCACCTTATGAAAAACTAGTAGGAAACTTAAGTGGTGCATATTCAAGAAGAATAAATATTAAACATAGAATTGTTTATGAAGTAAGAGAGATAGATAAAGTAGTTAGAATTCATAGAATGTGGTCTCACTATGGAGAATAAGATATTTCAAAAGTAGAGTAAAAACTCTACCCCTTTATCCCATCGGCTCTTCCTTTAACTAAATATGGAAAAATAAGTTTTATGTACATCATAAATGGTATTACAAATACTATCGATGACCACATATATAACGACACTATATGTTCTTCATAAAAAGGTATTACACCTCTCATTAGTGTTGCAGTTATTAGTAAAAGTACCATCGTATGAGTATAGAGATTTGAAGTCAAAGTTCTTCCTGTATGAACAGTCCCTATTATCAACATAACCATAAAATAAGATAGCCCTATTCCACCTGTTGTAATGAAGTGTCTAAAGTGATTTACTCCATACATATCATCATTTAATATATCCCATCCCATAAGTGCATATCCAGCACCTAAAAGTATAAATATAGAAGCTAAATATATTACATATGGTTGATTTAATATAAACTTATCTTTAAGTATATAATCAGCTGTAATAGCAAAGATAGCAGCTCCACAAGATAATCCTATCCAACCCAAAGCACTATTTGTAGGATAGAGATACTCAACTACAGTAAAAACTAAAACTGCAAAGATAGCAAGATTTGTTACTGGTGGTCGTGAGATATAAATATCATCTATATTTTCATCTTCTAGCAACTCATTTATAGATTCCATATTTACTCTTCGTAGCGCTAGAAGAAGTAAAATAACGATAAAACCTAAAGCAACTTTTAAAATAGCAATTGGGTCAGCTGATGAGTATCCAAGTTTTGCTGTAAAAAACCATACTTCTATTATCAGTATTGCCACCAAAGCATATCCTAAACTAGCATGTCTTTGTAACTTATCTAAAACAGCATCTTTAGCAAACCATATTATCCATAGCAACATAGCGATATTTAAAACAGCAGTTAGATAAATACCAGTTATATCAATAAGCCAAAAAGAGATTCTACCAGCTAACCATAAAGCCATAATATACCAAAGTTTTTTTCCTACAAAAGGAACCATTCCCGGAAATAGTTCAGGAAGTCCCGTCGTTAAAAATGCCAATACTCCAGCAGTAAGTATCCCAAATAACATCTCGTATATATGCCAAGTAAGAGTATCATTCATAAAAGGTATATTTACAACTCCTCCATACACTAGTCCCCAAAGAAGAATTGAGATTATCATATATGGAGCTAAAAGTAAAAATACTGGTCGAAATCCATATGCTAAATATGCAGGGATGTTTTTTTCTTCACTTGGATAAAAAGCATAATGATTTGTAGCACGTAGTTTTTCTGTTTGCTTTGTTTGTTCCACATTTTCCATTATTTTAACTCCAATCCATACAATTCAAAAGTATCTATGATAGTTTTATCTTGTAATATTTTTGCTGTTTCATTATAAACAAACGCATCGTCTCTACTTTGAATATCTACTTCAAACTCAAACTCTTTTACAATATGTCCAGGGTCTGCTTCTAAAAGTAAAATCTTATCACTAAGTCTAATTGCTTCCATCAAATCATGGGTAATAAATAAAATAGTAAGATTGTTTTCTTTTACTTCATTTAAAAGATGTGTTTGTAACTCTTTTTTCAGACCTATATCTAAAGCAGAAAAAGGTTCATCTAGAAATAATAAAGATGGTTTTACAACTAAAGCACGTGCGAAACTAACTCTTTGTTTCATCCCACCACTTAAATCTTTTGGAAACTTTTCGAAGTCATCCTCTTCAAGTCCAAACTTTAAAGCAACTTCTTGAGAGAGTTTAATAGCATGTGAATGTGTTACACCATTTGCCAAAAGTCCTAAAGCGATATTATCAATAACATTTTTCCAAGGAAGTAAACGACTCTCTTGAAATGCAAAAGAAGAAGTAGTAAAACTATTATCTATTTTTCCCTCTTCAACGTCAAGTAGTCCAGCACATAGATGTAAAAGCGTAGTTTTCCCACCACCTGATGGTCCAACAATACTTAATACTTCCCCTTTAGACAGAGTAAAGTTTATATCATTTAAAATCTCTGTAAATCCAAAATGGTGATTTAGTTTATCTACAACTAACTTCTCTACATTCGCCATGACTCAACCTCTCTTTTAATAGGCTCTAAAATTATATATTCTATAAACATCAATGAACCTATCATAATAGTTACTAATGCTAATGCTGTTGGAGTATCAAGTTGACTCCTTGCAACTGCAAGTAAAGCCCCTATTCCATCAGATGTTGCTAATAGTTCTGCCATAACTACTATTTTCCAAGACATCCCTAGACCACTTACCCAAGCAGGAAAAACATACGAAAAAATATGAGGGAAATAAACATCGATAAACTTCATATACCAAGGAAGATTAAAACTCTCTGCCATTTGTTTGAGTTCTCCATCAAGTGTTCTTGTACCTTGTAAAGCTCCCACAAAAATAATAGGAAAAGATGCAACAACTACAGTAAATATAACAGTTTCATCACCCATTCCGAACCAAATCATCGCTAACACTATCCAAGCAATAGGAGGCATCCCTACAAGTATCGTAACTATTGGACGGCTCATCATAGATGCTGTTGCAAAAAAACCAGCAGTTAATCCAAGTAGTGAACCAAAAATTAAAGAGATACTAAATCCCACAAAAGCTCTATAAAGTGTGGTTTGTATCTCTAAAATTACAGTTTCATCTTGAAGCATAAGAAAAAGTGTTTTGAACGTTTCTAATGGTGAGGGTAAAACTAAATTACCATAAATCTGATTTCCAAAATCCCAACAAGCAATGAAGAGTAAAATAGAAGCAATAGCTCCCCATCCACTCCATAAATATGATGGAAAGTCTTTAAGTATTTTATATATAAACTTCATTTAAATCCTTATAATGATAATCACTATCGAATTATAAAGAAGTTTTACTTAGTTACTTATTATTCTTATAATAAAAACTTTCATTAGGAAGTTTTCCACCGATTGTTTTAGGATTGTTTTTTTCTAAGATTCCATAGAAAAATTCTAAATCTTTTTTTGCATCTTGAGCACTCACAGTATTTAACTGAACATGTTTTATACTATTAGTAACTCCCCCAGCATCTAACATAGGAATTGTTTCTACTGTTAACTTACCTGCTTTTTTAGGATTGTTCTTATACCATTTTAAAGATTTTGCATACTCTTCGTTAAATCTTTTGATGATATGTTTATTTTGTATCATATCTCCAACAACTGCCATACCTGCTTGTGGGATTTTTGCTTCAACTTTAAAAGTTTCTCCCCACTCTTTTTGTAAATCTGCACTTCTATATAAATCAGGTGCAATTATTTTTAATGGAAATGATCCAGTCTTTTTGAGTGCTATAGAGATAGCAGGTTCTGCTAAAAGCGCATGATCTACTCTTCTCATGATAAGCATTTGCATAGCATCAAATGGACTACTCATATACTGTAAATCAAAATCTTTTTTTGGATTCATCCCTTGTGCTTTTGCAATCTCTTCAAATAAAATATCTGGCATATCAGCACGAAATGGCATCGCTATTTTTTTTCCTTTAAAATCTGCCAAAGTTTTGAGAGTTTTATCTCGTGTAATCATCCCTAATATTCCCCATACAGAGATATTTAAAAGTTGTATATCTACACCTTTATTGTATAAATTTGCTCCTACATTAGATGGAACTGCTATAAAATCTGCACCATTTTTGATAGTTAAAGCTCGTAATTCATCTGGATTTTTCCATAACTTGAACTCGACTTTTTTAGCCACATCATCCAAAGCACCAGTAGACACCATATGAATAAGAGGATGAGATACTGAAGCCACTGGTCCACTTAGTACTATTTTTTCTAACTTCTCAAAAGCATTTGCATTTATACTCAATACCAATGCAACGGCTAAACTTACTTTTTTTAACATTTTAGTTCCTTATTATTTTAAACTCTATATTTATCTGCTACTTTCTGTGTAGTGTGTGAGTAAGTTAAAAATCACTCTTTTTAATGCTGTTGCTTTTAAGTTTTTTGATACTTTATAAATACCCTCAACTCCAAAATTATCAGCATATTTAAAAATAAGATTGTCTCTACAATCACTATATCCCAATAAATTTTCAAACCGATTTGTATCATTTGATTCTATTGATAAAATCATCTCGTCATAATTATTTAATATTTTCATTATATCCTCATTTATTATATTCTTAAAGAAGTCTTGCAAATTTAAAATAATATATGCCAGTATTATTTTTACTATATATAACGCAAGTGAGTCAAAGTTAGGAAAGACTACTTATACAAGACTTCTTTAAAAATATAAAAGAGAGAAAACTCTTTTATACCACTATTTGAATTTCGAAGTTATTTTCAAACTTATGTAAAACTCTATTATTATCCAACATAAACTGAATCCCTAAAAACTCATCTATGTTAGTTTGTTCTTTAGATTTTAAATTTATCACTCTATTTTTATTTTGATCAAATTTAAAACAACTGTATCTATTTATCTCATCAATTATTTTTTGTGACATTTGAAATCCTTATAAAATATCAGCAGATATATTTTCGCACCATTTTGTTATTCGTTCCGCACTTAAATCGTCTTGATTATCTTCATCTAAAGCAAGCCCTACAAACATATCATCTACAATAGCTCTTGACTCTTCATAAAAATACTCTTCTGTATTTGCCCATTTCCCTACTATTTTTGCATCTGTTTGATCTAAGTACTCATACACTATACCCATAGCATCTACATAGTTTTCACCATATCCCTCTTGATCTCCTAAACCAAACAATGCAACAGTTTTATTTGAAAAATCTATCTCTTTAAAACTATCCCATAATTCATCCCAATCATCTTGTAACTCACCATCTCCCCATGTAGGTACACCAAAGATAAGCTTATCGTATTCATTCATAGAATCAATCCCTTGATCTGCTATATCAATTGTTTCGATATCTCCTAACTCTTTTGATATTTCTTTTGAGATAAATTCTGTATTTCCTGTGCTACTTGCATAAAATATTGCAGTTGCCATTATTATTTCCTTTTTTATATAAATCTTTTAGTGAATACGGTATTATTTTTATTATATATTCACTACAGTCGTTCTCTAGTTTTGGTACCTTTACTTGAATATGTTTATTAAAATTTTGGTTTTTTGGGTACACAAAGTAGATACATTTTATTTCACTATTTTGTATTATTTTGCACGCGATATCTATCTCTTTGTGCAAAGCTATATTATCCTTATCCATATCTTTAAAAATTGGTATCACCTTAATTGGTGCATGACTCAATGGGATGATATTGATAGAATAATCATCTTTTTCCACAAATCTATTTACTTGTTTTTTTGATATCTTTGTAAAAACAAAGTCAAAAAACTGAACAGATAGTTTACTTCTAGAATCTATTTTGTTAAACATTTGTTTGCATTCATTGAAACTCATTTTTTTCCTTTTACAATATTGATAATTATTATCAGAAGAAGTATACAAATAAAGAACTTATACTTTTCTTAATTATGATAGTAGTTATCATTATTAGAATTAACCAATTTTAATCTCTACTCTATTTCGTCCATTTTCTTTTGCTTTGTACAATGCATTGTCCGATAATTCTACGGCATCATCTAATGAAATATGTGTTTTTAAGTCATCTTTATAAAAGAGTCCTATACTACAAGTACAATTAAATAAACACTCATCACTTCGTATATCCAAATCTTCTACATTTCTTCGTATACGTTGTGCTATTTGTTCTGCTAGTATTAAATTTGTATTTGATATATATATTAAAAACTCCTCACCACCATAACGACCAGCTATATCTTGTGGACTCAATGAGGTTTTAATAGTATTAGAAACCATCGAAATAGCGACATCTCCAGCTCTATGTCCATAATTGTCATTAATCTTTTTAAAAAAATCAATATCTACCATAAGTATGGCAAAAGGACTATTTTCATCTCGTGATTTTTTATATGCAGATGTAGATAATCGCATAAGCTCTCGTCTATTATATAACTGAGATAAAACATCTATAGTTGAGCTTAGTTTTAACTCCCCTATTACATTATTGAGTTTATTTGACATAGAATTAAAAGAGTGCGTCAGTTCACGTATCTCTATAGTAGAATGAATAATCGACTCAGAATTTATCTTATGTCCATATTTTCCATCTTCTATAGTTTTTGAACCTTTTAAAAGTGATCGTAAAGGCTGCTCTATTTTATTTGAAAAACGTAAAATTATAGGGATAATCATAACCATCAAAATAACAACAAATATAGAAATATAAAGTATAAACTCTTTAAAAACCTTATACATCTCATCTGTAGATATTTGGGCTACTATTGTCCATCTATCAAAAAGAGCTTTTCTTGTAACAACCAAAACATTTTTACCAGAATAACTCGTATAAAATCCATCATGTGCATAATCATCATCGATCACTTTTAACGTTTTAACATCTTCAAATTTTCTTTTTGTCAATAACTGCTTTTGACTATCTACGATAAATGTTTCACCAGTTTGACTAAATCGAAAATCTTCTACTAAACTTTGGATACTGCTTAATCGTACAGCCCCAATGATAACAGCACTCACCTCATCATATTCATCAAACACAGGTGAAGAAAAATAGATGATTGGCATTTGACCATCTTGTGCTATTCTTACTTTACTAATAGTATCCATCCCATCAAGAGCATCTATAAAGAACTTTTCTTTTCCAAAATATTGCATATTGTCAAAAGTACTATCTACTAATGTTTGCCCTTTTGCATTTACATAACTAATCGAATAAAACTCACTTTGATTTAATACAAAAGACTCAAACAATAGTTTTAAATCTTTTTTTTCATTTATTACTTGTGAAGATAAAAACTTTATATCAAGCTCTCTTTCATTGAGCCATTTTTCTATTGCTTGACCTTGGAGTTTTACTATAGCGTTGAGTTCGTTATTGTAAGTATTGTTTAGTTGTGATTTTGTCATAATGATAAGAAAAACACTAATAGCCAATATCACAAAAAGCAGTAAATTTAAGATAAAATATCTTAGTCTCCCTTTTAAACTATCAGTATTAAAATAATTTGATAGCTTACTCATAAGAAACTTCTTTCATAAGACGTATAGCTTCACGTCGGAGTTCTCCTGCTTTTTTTACATTGATTTTCATTTGTTTAAACTTACCCCAATCTTGAAGTATCTTATGTGCTTTTACTCTTTTATTTACTGGGTATTCCATATTTATATTTGCAAATAACTGTTGCCCTTTTTTAGAACTCAACCACTCGATAAGTTTGATAGCATTTTGTTTTCTTTTAGCATATCGTGTTACCCCTATTCCAGAGATATTGATATGTACTCGACCATTTTCGTCACCCAAAAAAGCCATCTTTATAGGTAAGTTAGGGATATCTTTTAATAATTTTGCTAAATAGTAACTATTTACTATCCCTATTTCAGCTTTATTTTCCAAAATAGATTTAATCACTTTGATATCATCATTGAGTGGTTTTATACTTAAGTTATTGACCCATGAAGTTAAAATCTTTTTCGTTTTTTCATATCCATAATGTGCGATCATCATAGCAACCATCGATTTATTATATACTTTTTTTGATGTTCGAAGAGAAAGTTTATTTTTCCATCTAGGCTCACCGATACTTTCATAGTCTTTTAAAAGAATAGGATTTACAGTTTTAGAGTTATACACTAAAGAACGAACCCTCATAGAGATACCATACCATTGTTTTGATGGATCTCGTAAATGTGAAGGGATATTTCTTTCTAAGATTTCTGATCGTATGGGTTGGAGTATTCCATTTTGTTGGAGATTGTATAAGTCACCAGCATCATTGGCAATATATGCATCAATCTCACTATCTTCAGCTTCTAGTTTTATCATATTTACCATGATATTTCCAAAAGATATAGTATAGTTTACTTTGATACCTGTATCTTTTGTAAACTCTTCTAAAATAGGTTTGATGAGATATTCTTGTCTGGCACTTACAAGATTTACGTAGTTTCCATCATCTGCGTATATATATGTAGCAAATGAGATATTTGCTAGAAGTAAAAATAGAGTTAGTTTTATACTGCAAAAAAATTGTTTTTTCATTTAGTAACCTTTTAATATTGAATATTAAAAGAATACTAACGACAATTAACTTAACTACTTATTAATATTGATAACTATTATCATTAAAGATGTTAATTATATCAGTCTAAAAAACTCACCTTTATTTTATGTGTATCAAATCCAAGTTTTTTCACATCTTTTTGCCCATCTAAAAGCATCAAAAACTGCGCTTCTGTGATAACTGGCAAGTTTATATCTCTATTTACAACTGTTTCTATCTTTTTTTGTTTTGCATCAAATATAGATAATGCATCATTATCACTTACTATTAAAAAGTCAGCATTTTTATCTTTTGCTTCGAGTAAAATCTCACCTGCTATTTTTAAAGAAAACTCTTTATTTATAAGCTGTGAGTTTAATGCTAAGTCTGCTCTTCTAGAATCGAGATGGATATATGTTGCTCTACTTTGTTGTATCACTTTTCTGAAAATACACCCTTGTGCATTATGCATAGCGATATTAAAACCCTTAAAATACTGAGAGATTTTTATATCTTCTACGATTTTACTTTTTGCTTTTTGTTCTATTTTTATGTTTTTATATTTATCTATTTTATTTACTAGTCTTGCATATACATCTTCTACATCATATCTATTTTGAAAAATTCTTTTTGTTAGTGAAGTATGATATAAAATACCAGTTTCTTTATGAGTGATAATATCGAGTATCTTTTTTTCTACATCTGCATTATTTGAGATAATCTCATCGGCTATGAGTAAACTATGATCTCCTATATAATCTTTATTGATAATCATCGTATGAGAAGCATAATACTCTAGCTTGTATTTGTTTTGAAAAGACTCTTTTTGTTCTGGAGTAAGATACTCATCAAATAAAGCGAGTTTTTCTTCATAATCTTTTGTATTGATTACTAAATCATTTGTTGCTCTATATAAACTTATAGGATCAATAGTCAGCTCACCACCTAAATTTTTCACGACATCTACTACTAAAGTAGTTGCAGGCATAAAGTAACTGTTTATATTTATATCACAATTTTCTTTTTCATCATAAGAAAATTTTTCTATTTTATTGATTTTGTTCAATATATCATATATACAGTCTTCTGTATGATACTCAATGTTATATGTTCTATAGTATGGAAGATAGTCCATACTATGATTAAATCTAAACAATTTAATCTCTAAAGCATCAAGATTATTTGTCATAGTTTATATCCTTGTATATTTTTTTGTATTATACCTTTTTTAATCAAAGAGTATACTAGAACATTTTATGTTAGTGTGTAGTATTTAGGTTTATGTTAAAATTTAATTCTTATTTTTTGAGGTATTGTAAATGTGTATAAAATTTCGAATCTAAAGCATCATCCAAAGCAACTTCATATTCATCTATATTTGGTAAGATATCAACAAGCAATTTTTTATAATCCCCTAACGAATTTTGAATAATTTCCCATACCATATATGGATTTATACCTCTATAGTTATGAGATATTTTGTCTCTCATTTTTGAAATATCATTCCAAGCAAAAGTATAATCATCTTTTATTTGCTTTTCTATTTTTTTATTTTCTTCACCAATAGCAATCAATAAACTAACAACTGCATTAAAATTCATCTGGTCATTAGCATAATAAAATGATTCATCATCTAAAAAGTTTTTTGTATAAAGATTTATTTTTTCTATGGATTCTAATATAGTAAAAATATAAATAAGATTTTTATCACTATACATAAATGATCTCTTTTTTTGCTTTCCTTTTTATCAAAGGATTCATAAACTCTTCATTTACTAAGTCTATATCTTTTCCAAACTCGACATAAAGTTCATCTTCTAGTTGTAAAGTTTGAGATAGTGTCAAACCTCTTGAAGATGTTTTATAAACTATGTCGATATCACTATTTTCCGTATTTTTATTCGTAGCAAAACTACCAAATAATCCTATCTTTTCTATAGAGTATTTTTCACTAAAATCTATTTTATGTTTTTTTAGATAATCGATGATTATATTTTGATTTATTAGCTTCATTTTAAATACTCCTTTTATTTATCATTGTACCTAATTTTTTGTATGAAATCAAAATGATGATTTTATTACAAACCTTTCAAATTTTATTTATCTTCTAATAAAAGATGACTATTTGCAGTAATTTTTAGTAATATTCAATAAGAATGCTTTAGTTAAAGGATATATAGTACATTTTCAGGGTAAGACTATTAAGTGATTTTGGGGATAAGTTATATATAATGCTTACACAATAAATAGTTATACTATAAGGAAATTAAAATTATGGAAAATGAAATTTTACTATCAATACAAAAGTTATTAGAAGAATTATTAAAAAAAGAATCATCAGGACTATCTTCATCAACTATTACTGTACTTGGAATGATTGGAGTAGCAATACTAACAAGTATAACTCAATTTATGGTTACAAAAAAAATCATTTTTTCTGAACATGAAAGAATAAAGCTACAATTGGATTCAGAATTTAAATTAAGACAACAAGAGAGTTGGCAAATAAGATTTCAAAATATCGCATCAGATTTATTAACAGAACTTGATCCAGAACTAAATAAGAACTTAGACAATGAACGAAAATCTGTTGAACAAATTCATAAAATACAAATGATGTTAAATTTAAAAGTGCCATTGCATGAGAAATTAAATATTCAAGTTCAAGAATTAGGATTAGATATAAATAATAAAAGAAGTAAATATACACATGGAGAATTACTAGAGTTACACTCCAATATAGTAGATAGTATAAGAGAGATTATATTTCAAGACGATTCTACAAATTAAAAAGTATAACAAAGCAGAGAAGGAGAAACAAGATTACAATGGCGAAATATCAAGCTTTTATCGTATCAAGTTCCATACATTAAAAATAACGTATTTCTTTCATAAATACATCTTGTTCCTCAGTTCAGTCGTTATCCCAAATCCTGACATAGAAATTCTAAAGCTATAAAAATATAGAATAATTTTTATAGCTTTAATTTATAAATTATTTTATGGGATTATATTTAAATCTATTTATCCCAACCTACATGATTGAATATCTTAACAGCAGGAATATTTTGATTACCAATTTTATATAAACTTGTTTTATCTTCTTTAAATGTACCCCACGACTTTAATAGTTCAGAAACATTTGCATTTGGATTTACTGGGTATTCGAAGTTTACTTTTGCGAATAGTTCTTGTGATTTTACACTTGCTAAAAATTCTATAAATTTTACTGCATTATCTTTGTTTTTACTATATTTGACTACTCCAGCACCTGATACATTTATATGTGTACCTCTTTGATTTTTGGCTTGATTTGGGAAAAACACCCCTATCATCTCAGAAGTTGCACGATCTGAAAAACTACGACCTTTCATCATCTGACCTATATAGTATGTATTTACAATAGCTACATCACCTATGCCAGATGCTATAGCTCTTAAACTATCTTTATCGATACCTCGTGGTTTTCGTGCCATATTTTTTTTGATACCTGTAGCCCACTCTTTTGCTTTTTCTACTCCATCATTTACAATAATAGAAGCTAGTAACGACTGATTGTAAACTTCAGTTGCTTTTGTTACTACTATTCTGTCAAGCCATTTGGGATCGATAAGATTTTCATATGTGCTCAGTTCTTCTGGTTTTACTTCATCGATATTATAAGCTATTACTCTTGCTCTTTTAGTAAGAGCGAACCATAAGTTATCTTTGTCTTTTAGGTAAGTTGGGATAGTTTTATTTAAAAATTCTGATTGTGTAACTTGAAAGATATCCTTACTACGAGCAAGTTCTAACATCCCTACATCAGTAGTAAGTAAAACATCTGCTTTTGTATATTTTCCCTCTTTTTCTATCCTTTTGATAAGTTGCACGGAAGATGCTTTTAGCAAGTTTACTTTGATACCTGTTTGTTTATAAAACTCTTTATAGAGTTTTTTATCAACGGCATAGTGTCTATGTGAATATACATTTACCTCTTCACTGGCACTTAAAAACGATGAACAAAATAAACTTATGAGAACTAAAGTTTTTATCATATTATTTCACTTCCTTCACTAAATGTTCATATCTTTTATCTGTTAATGTATTCATAAATGCTACAAGTGCTTTTATTTTTCTCTCATTTAAAGCTTTTGCAGTTTTTAATAGCTTCATATCTTTTGCTCCCACTGCCACTTCTGGTTGTGCCCATGGTTTATTTGTTTCTGGATTTATAGTTTGTTCTTTATTTACATATTTATCATAAAACTTCACAACTGTTGTAAGGTCTTGAAATACACCATTGTGCATATATGGAGCTGTTACTGCGATATTTCTAAGTGTTGGTACTTTTATTTTTCCATCATATTCTTTTGCATTTGGTAGATTTTTCACTATTGGATTTTGCATAAGACCATGATCTACAAATGTTTTAGGGTCCACGACATTTTTTATCATTAGCTCAGTGTTTTGAGGTACACCGATATTATGGTACTTATAGTTAGTAAATGTTTCTTTTGGAGCATCTTCTGTTTTTAAGACATGACAAGAAGCACAATTGTTATTTGCATTACTGAAAAATAGTGATCGTCCTAAATCTTCAAGTGGAGTTAAATCATACTCACCTTTTAAGTATCTATCATATTTACTATCAAATGGAGCGAACTCTTTAGTTGTCTCAAAAGCCCCGATAGCTTGAGCCATCATCTCATATGTTTTAGAACTATTTTTAAAGATATCATCTCCATATAAAGCTTTAAACTCTTGGTTATATGCTATATCATTTTGAAGTCGTTTAGCCATAAACTCTTTTGATGGGATTCCCATCTCCACAGGATTTGTTGGAGGTCCTCCTGCTTGTCCTTTTAAAGTATGTTCTCTCCCATCATAAAACTGCCCACCTACAAACTCTTTATTTTTTGCATCAAAATGAAACTTTGGAGAAAACATCGCATATGCAGCTGTTGGTGCATTTCTATCACCGATACTTTTGCCATCGTCACCTAAACTTCCAGCACCTTTAACACCATTGGCTCTATCATCTACAAAACCATTTTCTGGATTGTGACATGTTGCACAACTTTGTGTTCCATTTTTAGATAACATCGTATCAAAAAAAAGTTTTTGACCCAGTGCTATCTCTTGTTTATCTTTAATTTTTTGAGACTCTTTGTCTACTTGGTTTGAATTACACCCGTTAAATATAACTAAAGCAGTAACTATCGATAATCCGATTTTAAAATTATTTTTCATTTTTTCTCCAAATTCTATGATTAATATAAAATATTATTATTAGTTGTATTAATTCATACTTAGTTGATATCAATAACTGTTATTAATATCTAAATTTCTTAAATGGTACAGTTAAAAGATTGTAAATAGTATTAAATTTATCTGTTTCCACACCAAAATGTATCTTTTCATCTTTTTTTAAAATCTCTCTTGATATTTGTAAAGTCCCAAATAAATTATCCCAAACACTTAAATATCCTCCAAAATTTTTATTATAGTATTTTGTACTATGATGTAATTGATGCTGAAAAGGTGAGATGAATATATTTTCTACTATCTTAGGATAGGCCAGTTTTATATGGGAATGCCGAAGATTTGAACCTGCAAGAGAAAAAATATATAAAAATATATTTGTCCCTAAAATTTCATATATCCCTATCATCGCACCAAAAAAATAAATAAATACACCTGTCACTATTCCTATACTTAAAGCATAACGAAATCCGAATAGTAAATTTTCAACTGGATGTACTCTATAAAAAGTAATAGGAGTTAAAACTTTTGCACTATGATGAACTTTGTGAAATTCCCATAAAAATGGAATAGTATGTAAAAATCTATGCAACCAATATCGGGTAAAATCACTCACTATAAATAATGTAAAAGTAAACAAAATCATCACTTGAAAATAGTTTAAGAAAGTTATTTTTACATAACCATTATAATCTAAAAGAAACTCATAAACAAATATACTTACCTCTTGTACACTAAAAACAAATGGTAAAATAAATAAAACTTTTAAGAAAAACGAAACTATAAAATATTTATAATCCAAAACAGCACTTTGATGAAGCCAAAGTTTATGGCTTAAATTTATCTTCATCTCTTTTTTTGCAACTTTTTTTTCTAAAGTCAAAAAATAAATTAAAACTATAAATAGTGATGACAAAATATATTGCCAATAAATTCTTTTTGAAGGACTAAAAAGTCCCACAAAAGAATCAAAGAGATTAATCTCCATCAGCATCCAAAATCTTAGCTGTTACTTTTAGCTTCCCTATTAATGATATGTAATAAGTTGCATGAAGTTTTTTTAACGATTTAAATAAAACTTTTGCATTTGAAAAATCACCATTTTTAATTTCTTTACTATTTTTTAAACTCTGTTTTAAATATTTGATAGCATCATTTAACTCTTCATTTACCTCATATGACTGTATCATACTTCCAAAGTTTTTGTACTTTTGAGTATCAAGAATAGTTAAATGTGTTTTCAAAATAGATTGTATAGCAACTATAGAGTTTTTACTAATAGCATACTCTGCTCTATCATTTGAAGGTTTACCTTTATATTTTCTACTCAATCCAGAAGGATCCCCAACTCTCCACTCTTTGATTTTATAAGAGTTTTCGATTAAAGAGTTTAACATCATTGCATTTGCAGTTATTTCATCTTTTAAAAATGCATTTTTAGTTTCTAAATATCCATTGTGTATCTCTTCTAAATTTTCTTCTAATTTACTAGAAATAATAAGCGCAATATCTTTTATTTTTGTATTGTGTATATCTTTTGTAAATAAAATATACTCTAAAGCATTTATTGTTTTATGTGAATTTTTATATAAACTAACAGATAAATCTTCATCTTCTTGGATGATTAAATCTAACTGCTTTTTAATATCTTCATTACCTTGGTGAAACGTATCTATGTATCTAGGTGTATCAAGATAACTATCATCTAAATCACCTAATATATAAAAAGCATCAACACTTTTCCAGCTTTTAACAAAATTTTTAAAAGAGGTATTTAATTTTTCTGCATCTCCACTTCTAATATCTTTTTTTACTTTTTGTATATCAAAAATAGCTTGCTCACTATTTTTTAAAAGTATATTTTCAAAAATAGAGTTTAAACTATCATTTCCAAATAATGTTGTTGTAAACAACACACAACTAACTATAAATTTTTTCATTTTTATTTTCCTTATTAAAATAATATATACATAATCCTGCTAGAACAAATACGATGTTTTTCATAATATATTGCCCTACTAAAGTAAAGGCATATGGAGCTTGTGTAAATGTAACATCTGTTAAAATAACCAATGGTGTAAAAGTACCTAACATATGCAAAAAAAACAGTACAAACACATATCGTAAACCTACCCCTAAAATAAATCCTAAACCAACTATAATCTCCCAAATACCTATTAATTTTATCGATAAATCTGGTGCAATCATATGAAAACTTAAAATTGAAATTGTTGTTGTTGCCAATTCTTGAGCAGGACTCACTCCATCGAATAATTTCAGTGCACCATACCACAAAAAGATTAACCCTAAACTAATTTGCATCAGTTTTATAACCACATTTAAGTTCATACTATAACTCCTTTATATATTTGATAATAGATTCTCGTTGATCTTTAGCAAGATTTTTAAATGCATTTGTTGAATTTGTTGCTTCACCACCATGCCATAAAATAGCCTCTTCTATAGTTTTAGCTCTTCCATCATGTAGCAGTTCTGGTTCTTTACCTAAAGCTAATTTATATTTTCCTATTCCCCACAATGGTGCTGTTTTCCACTCATTTTTTCCAGCCTTAAATTCAACACGCCCGTCACTTAATCCTTCACCCATATCATGTAATAATAAATCACTAAATGGTTTTATTTTATAACCATTTTCTAAAGTAAAAGATGGAGTATGACATTTTGCACATCCCACACTTGAAAAAAGTTTTTCACCCTCTTTTTGTGTTATCTTTGAATAAGGCACTTTTAAATTTGTAAGATAAAATGCAATAGCATCGAGTCTTTGTTTTGGTAAATCAAAAGTTTTTTTCCCACCTATATCATCACCCTTTGGTGCTTTTAAACACTCTTTTTGAGATGTTGTACAATTTTCTTTTGGAAAATAAATATTTGATAAACTCATATCATTAAATGCAGCCGCTGCACTTTGGTGTACAACTGTAGGAGCCGAACCTTTCCATGTATAACGACCTACTCTAAAATCTTTATACTCTACACTATAAACAATATTCGCTTTACCAGATATTCCATCATTATTTGCATCATTTATATCTTGATTTTCTAAAATTTGTTTATCTGTTAGTTTTTCTAAAAGTCCTAGTCCTATTAAAGCAGGAGCTAGTCTATTGGTGATACTTACATTTTTATCAATAGCACCATATTGTAAGTCTTTGAGTTGATGTTCAATTCCATGAAATGGTTTTTTTAAAGTTACCGTTTGTCCATCTGGATATTTAACAGTAATATTTTCATATTTAATTACCGCTTTTGCTTCATAAGGAACACTTTCAACTCCATTGATACTGATTTGTTCGCCATAGTTTGGCTCTTGTACAAAACCAGAATACTGTAGCATTTTTTTGTGTTCAAAAGAACCATTTGAGGGAATTGAAAGTCTTGTAACATAATTTCTTGAGATTGTATTATTTTTATTATAAACAGAACCTATTCCATTTTTTGGATGACAGTTTATACATGTATTTGAGTTAAATAATGGACCTAAACCATCTCTTGCAGTTGTTGCGCTTGGTGCTTCTACCCAAGGTATAGTAAAAAAACTTTTTCCCAACATAAATATATCTTGCTCTTCATCATTTAAACCACCTATTTGCTTCATAAATACTTTATTTGTTTTTGTTAATGTAGTATATTTTTTATCATATTGTATTTGTGTATTGTTAGAAACAGCAAAAAGTCCAGTAGTAAAAACTACTGAACTTGTTAGAAATAAATGTTTAAAACTCTTAAAGTTTTGTTTCATCTGCATCAGTAACATCTTCAATTGAAAGATTTATACCATTTGAACTTGCAACATTAACCATTTTATCACCAAGTTTTCTTAACTCATTTTTAAGTTTAACGATAACTTTTGCTTGTGGATCATTTGGTCTGATTTGGTAATCAAAATGTCTACTAGTTTGTGCAACTGCATTGATACTATCAATTTTAGTTTCGATTTTAGCCATTAATACTAAAATCTCTTCTTTTGCATCAGCACCCATTGCATCAATAGGAGCAACACCATAATCCATATCTCTATATGTACCCATTAAGATATTTTTAAATCCTTGGTAGTTTGTAGCAATATCTCTATGTGTGTTATCAGAAAAACAACTATGTTCATCTTCTTCACTTGGAGTTAACACTGCAACTGCAATTCTTTCATTTGCTAATTCAGACTTGATAAATACACCCATACCAGCAAAGATGTCTTTTTGTGCATCTACTAAAGAGATGTTTTTCTTAGAATCTGCATTTTTACCTAATAAAGCTGCTCTATAGTTAGTGTTATCACCTTTTGCCCAAGCTTCAGAAATAACAGTCAAATCATTTACAACTTTTTGAGATGCTGCTTTTAAATATGCTTTTCTTCTGTCTGAATCTTTGCTTTTAGTAAAATCACTTAGTGGTCTTTGACCTGCTGTCATAGGACCTTTTGTTACAGAATCTTTTACAAAATTATTGTAATCTTGATCTTGTCCCCATAATAAGAATTCAATTGCATGGTAACCAGTTGCTACATTTGCATCTCCACCATTTTCATTTAAATCTGTAAGTGCGTCAACTGTAATTTTTGATACATTTACAGAAGAACTCTCTTCTCCACCTGGAGTAAAAGTACCTTTAGTATCAATAATATTTCCTCTAGTTTTTTTACCCTTAGCGTTAATAGTATAATCAATCATATTTTCATCTAATGGCCAAGCATTTAGTTGCCCTTCTAGTGCACCATACTTTTCAGAAACCCAACCATCTTCAGCATCAACAGGACCATTTGCAAGTCTGAAGATTTCAGTTTGTCCATAAGACTCTCTAGAGATTAACCAAGCAGCTTTTGCATTTGCCATAGTAATTTTTGTTGGGTTTGATACAAATTTATCAATAGCAATTTGAAGTGCTTTTGCATCTTTTAATGCATCATTATAATTTGCATGTGCAATATTAGCATACGCTGTAATCATATTTGCCTCTGTATTTTTTGGAGATGCATTGTTTGCATTACAACCTGTTAGAGCCATTACTGCTGCTAAACTTAATCCTGTTAACATAATTTTTGTTTGTTTAATCATTTTTGTTCCTTTTATTTGTTAATTATAACTTTCCCTATAAAGTTTAAAAAGCCTTGTAGTATCATAATTTGTTGTATGTTTAGTAAAAATACATATTATTAAGTTTCGAAATTTAAAATATATTAGGGATATTACTCCAATACAAGACTTTTTAAAACTTATAGGGATACTATCCCTATAAATTAGAATGAATAAGTCGCCATTACTTGTACTCTATCAGTATCAGAATTGCTATTTTCATAACTAGCTGAAGAAAGTAAAAAGTTAACTTCTAAACTTTCTGCAACTTCTGTTCCTGCTTTAATTAGTAATTCAGAGTCTTTGTCATTTGAAGCACCATGTGTAGTTGCTGTATATAAAGCACTTAATGATACAGAAGCAACATCTGCTGAAATTTTTCCATATAATGTATCTGCATCTTCACCATAAACACTACCATCAATATCTTTAGTTGGAGCAATATTTTCACCTAAAGTATCAAGTGATCCAATACCTCCATCTTTATCTGTAGTAATATAACCTGCTGATAGCCCTATATTTGATACTTTCGTTGCAATTTCTAAATGTGCAATAGAACCATCTTGCTTAGTAGCATCATCTTCACTAGATGCAGCATAATGTGCAGTTACATCAATATTTGATACTTTTGTTTCTACTTTTAAACCATAAGCACTAAATGCATCTTTTGCATCCATGTAATAAGGGTTGATAACAGTATCTTTGATACCTTCATATTTTACATCAATAACACTTGCACCATCAGTACCAATGTCTTCCATTTTTCCTAATTCACCATCATCATCAACAGCCATAAATCTTGATGTATGAGCAACTACAATTGATGTATTTGGAATATAATTAAATACACCTACTACAGCTTCATGAAAATCACCAATCCACTCTAAGTCAATCTCTTGTCTACCTGCAATAACTGTTGCATCTCCATTTGTATAAGCAACATTAGCTAAACTTAAAACTGATTTTGGTGCTGATTCATCAAAATCACCATCTTCTTTTTCATTAATTTTATGATTTGTTCTAAAACCTAAACTACCTGTCAAACCATTAAATGAATCTGTTTCATAGTTTAACCCAATTGAACTCATTGAATATTGAGAGTCTTTATTAGTACCACTTTTACTTACACTTTTAGTAAATAAAGAGATATCACCACTTACTTTACCATTAGCAAATGCCTCATTTACAGATGAACTATCTGCAAATCCACAAGTTGCTGTCATCATTGCAGCTACTAAACTTAATTTTATTTTATTATTTATCATTTTTTTCCTTTATTAATTTTCAACTTTCTTTAAAAGTAAAGTCGTGTTAGAATAAAGTTCAATATATTAATTTGACGATTAATATACTGAACACTATGTAGTTTAAGATAATGTACTTTTGCGAGGTTTTATCTTAAACTCTTCTGCCTAAAACAATTCTATATTGTTTTCTTTTTTGTAAACTTTAGCCTAGTCCCCCTTTGGTTATTATGTCTATGATGTAAACCATTACATTTTGAATATTTTTTTAAAAATAACAAAATACATTTTACTATTTGCTGCATTTTGAACAAATTCCATTTATTATTACATTAAAGTTTGTTGGTTTAAATCCAACATTTTTTAATTGCTTTAAAAACATATCATGTATATCAATACTTTCAAACTCAAATACTTGATTGCATTCTTGACAATACATATGATAATGAGGTTGTTTAAAATAAACTAATTCAAATCTTTTTTTATCATCAACAACAATATTATCAACTATTCCTAATACTTCAAAAGATGATAAGATTCTGTATACAGTCGAGTTATTTAATACTTGTTTAAAATATTTATTTGAAATACTTACTATTTCATCAACACTTAAATGTTCACTATTTTCAAATAATATTTTGAATATTATTTGTTTATTTATAGTAAATATTTGGCTATGTTGTTCAAATCTTTTTTTTATAATATTAAAAAGAGTTAAATACTCTGAATTTTCGACATTTGGTAAACGACACATTTCTACTTCTTTGATCTACACTCTGATGCAGCATAACAATCATCACAATTTGTGATATTCATAATTTTTCTATACTCATCATATACACAGTTTACACTTTGTTTAGAACAAACAATTGGTAATTTTCTTTTTTTAGCTTCTGTTTTAAAATGTTTCATTGCATTATGATTTAAATATGATGTTAACATTACTACACAGTTTGTATCAAGCGGTATCACTTTTTTACATGCACTTGCTTTTTTTCTTGCATCCCAATGTTTAATCTTTTTTGCACCTAACGTTTTAAGTACATTGCTGATTTGAGAAACATTATCACCACCTATTATTAATACACTCATTTTATATTCCTATTTTAGTGCTTCTTTGGTAATTCTCAATACTTGATCTCTATCAATATTACCATGACGCATTTTTATTATCTTTACAATTGGAGATAACAACTCTTCACTTTTTGCATATCCAGACTGAACAATCAATCTATTTATTTTTAATCTTAACTGTAAATCTGACATTTTAAAACCTTTTTTATATTGATATTCATTATTAATATTGAAATAATATCTAATAGTTCTTAATTTATCCTTAATATTGAGAATTGTTATCATTAAAAGCATTAAAAAGATTTATGCTATAATATCAATAAATAATATGAGAAGAAACACATGAAAATACTTATTAGTTTTATATTACTATTTAATATACTCTACGCACATCCGCACACCTTTATTGAGGTATATCCAACAATTTCTGTTAAAAATAATACAACCCAAAAAATAAATTTTGTATGGAAACTAGATGAGATGACATCATCTATGTTAATTATGGAATTTGATACAAATATGGATGGAAAATTTGACACAAAAGAATTATCATATATAGAAGAAAACTATTTTAGAGCTCTTAATGACTATAATTTTTACACTGACATAACCATAAAAAGCAAAATCCAAAAATTTCCTAATCCAAAAAATTTTAATGCATTTATAGAAAATAATAAACTTTGCTACTCATTTGATATTGATCCAAAATTAAATGTTCAAAATACTTTATTTGATTTTGGTGATACAGACTTTTTTATAGCAATGATTCTAAAAAAAGAATTTATAACTATTACAGGTTCAGAAGCTCTTGTTTCAGATTTAGATAATGACTTTTATTTTGGATATAGGTTGGAGTTCAAATGATTGAATGGTACAATCAAATACTCAAACAACTTGTAGTTCTTCAATATCAACTTAATAGTTATATATCATCAACCATTAGAAGTTTAAATGATGAGAATATGTATCAAACATCATTTCTTATTTTAGGTATTGCATTTTTATATGGTCTTATACATGCAGCAGGTCCAGGTCACGGAAAAGCATTAGTTGCACTATATTTTACTTCAAATAAATCAAACTATAAAAAAGCATTTAAAATGGGATATATGATTTCTGTGACACATGCTATATCGGCATTAGTATTTACTTTTGGTATATTTTATATTTTAAAGACTATGTTCAGAAGAAATTTTACTGAGATGTCTATGATTGCTATGCAAATTTCTGCAGTTATGATTATTTGTGTTGGATTGTATCTTATGTATAATGGATATCAAAGTAAAAAAGTTAAAGAAAAAACATTACAAAAACAGACAAAAAGTGAATATATTGTTGCTTTAAGTGCTGGAATAGTACCATGTCCTGGTGTTATGACAATTGTTCTTTTTTGTATAGTATTAAAACAATATACCTTAGGTGTACTTGCAGCCATTACGATGAGTATAGGGATGGGTTTAACTATTTCTGTTGCAGGTATTCTATCTATTCTATTAAATAAAAAAACATCTAGTTTATTGGACTCAAAAGGTTATATTTTAGAAATTATTGGTGGTGTATTGATTTTAGTATTAGGTCTATTCTTATTTACCTCTGTAGGACATAAATAAAATATTTAATATACTGTTATAATTAAATAACAGCATATTAATTCAGTCAATTTACTTATGGAGTTAAACATTTCTTTCTTAATAAAAAACAAACCTATTTCTATAAATGTTGAGCGAATTTATATAAAGATTTACTAGCCTTCTATTAATCAGATAACAAATTATATACAATATAGATAACAATTATATAACATTATAAGCTGTATTAAAGCGTAATGTCTAAAAGATAAATAAAAAAGATCATTAAAGTAAAAGAGAGTAAAACAGAAGCAAATCTAGTGCTAGAAAAAAAAGGCAAAAAAAAACACTTTAGAAGTTGGCGGCGACCTACGTTTCCACAAGGGGACCCTGCAGTATTATCGGCGATGAGGAGCTTGACTGCCAGGTTCGAAATGGAACTGGGTATGA
>Ga0193964_1000087_pt1 | contig 47724 bp, 42 predicted proteins | sample FB_7_MG_FD_140323 | JGI IMG/M metagenome (GOLD analysis project Ga0193964, IMG submission 140323) | Microbial mat bacterial communities from the Broadkill River, Lewes, Delaware, United States - FB_7_MG | ecosystem: Environmental > Aquatic > Freshwater > River > Microbial mats | place: USA... | reverse complement strand
TGTATCATACGAAACTTCTTTAATGATATTTCCAGTTGTATCCGATACGGCTCTTAAAGACCCTACTTGGTCATAATGCAAATAATACTTTTGATTGTTTTGGGTCATAGCAATTGGCATTCTACTATCAGCGTATTCAAATCGTTGTACCAAATTATCATCTTTATCATAGATAGCAAGGAGTGTGGTTAGGTTTGCCCATAGGTATTTTTCTACTATGACTCCATCCACCTTTTTGGCTACTCGTTGGTTGTTGGCATTGTGTAGGTATTCGATTGTTTTGGTTGGTGTGACTACTTTTTGTAGCTCTCCAAATACACCGTATTGATAGGTGGTTGTGCCTTCAGGTGTGGTTTTGCTTTGGAGGTAGCCATCATCATTGTATTGGTAGGTGTTGTTGCCGTAGGTGACGATTTGGTCATCTAGTGTGTAGTAGCCGTTGGTGGTTTCATTGTGGATGGTTGCTGAGGCTCGGTTGCCGTTATTGTCGTAGGTGTAGGCTTCTACTATCACACCATCTTTTTTGACCTCACTCAATCTACCCATATTGTCATAGCTGTAGTCATAAGTAGAGCTTTGATTGTTTATCGTCTCTACCTTTTGGCTAATCTCTCCAAGAGTGTTGTAGCTTAGCTCATAGCCAAAGGTGTTATCACTGAGGCTTGTTAGCTCTCCATAGCCGTTGTAGGCTCTGTTTTGCGTGAGGGTACTATCGCTTAGAGAGGTTGCCAAACCGTTTGTGCTATCTCGGGTGATGGTGTAGTCTCCACTGCTTAAGAGCAATCCATCTTTGTCGTAGCTGTAGTTTACACTGCTTCCTCCGTAACTCATCGATGTAATAGCAAAGTCGTTGTTGTAGCTGTAATTAATGGTATGGTTTAAGATACCACTTTGGCTCATGCTTGTTAATAGTGTGCCATCATAAGTGAAGCTAAAGCCCTCGCTTCCTTTTGTAATCGAGGCTACTTTAGTGCCACTAATATAGCTATAGTTTGTGGTTCCTTCATCGGTAACCACACTTGCCAATCTATCTTTATCGTAATTATAGGTGATGGTTTTGTTACTTGGTTTGACGATAGAAGTAATGCGTCTATTTTTATCGTAGTTATAGAGTGTGGCTTTTTGCAGTGGTGAGGTGTAACCTGTCTTTAAATCAACTCCATTATACTCAAAGGTATGGTCTGTAGGCGTAGCGGTGACAAACTTCTTGGCATTGCCATTATTATCATAAGTATATTTTTCAATAGTGTTATTGGGGTATTGTATCTCTACGACTCTATCCATGATATCATAGGTAAAGCTTGTGGTTTGGTTTTTACTATCCGTAATGGTAGCTACATTGCCTTTGCTATCGTAGGTATAGTTTAGGCTTCTATCCCCTGTTGTACTGCTCGTGACTCGTCCTTTATCATCGTAGCTGTAGGTGGTAGGGAGTAGGTCTCCACTGCTGATAGATGTGGTGAGGCGTGTATTTTTGTCATAGTTACGTGTAGCGACTCGCCCTTCGGGAGAGGTGAGGGTAGTTTTGGCATTTAGATAATCGGTTACCGTTGTTAATGTTTTAGCATTGCTTGTGATGGTTTGGGTTTTACTATTGGTATCGGTTGCATTACCATCATAGTTTGTGGAGTACGTTACACTCTGCTTTAGACCACTTGGTTGTGTAACTTCTTGTGAAAGAAGTGTTTTATGAAGTGTTAAGGGATCGGTTGTATAGTTTATAAGTGTTGTGACCCCATCACTCAGTGTAGTCACGGTTTTTTCATCTTTTGAAATGGTCGTTGTTATTTGATTACCATTTGCCAATGTAATAAGCGATTGTTTATCACCATTGCTTAAAATAGTATCTTGGCTTATTTGGCTCTCACCTTCAGGTTTGCTTGTTGCATAACTAGAACTATCAGAACCTTTGTTTCGTCCAAACGTATAACTTCCACCCTCACCATCAATCTCTTCGACAATGCGTCCATTAGCATCAAATATATGTTGTACACTGTTTCCATTTGGATCACGCATAATATCCATCAATGAACCATCAAAGTAGCTAAAGGTATAAGCAGAGCTATCTTCATAACGCACTTCAACCAAATTACCTTGCTCATCAATACTTAAATAGGTCTCTTGTCCATTAGGAGCTGTGATTTGCGTTGGATTACCCTCTATATCTCTACTAATTGTAATCGTTTCATTAAATTGATTTGTGATGGAGATTAATTTACCTTTTACATCATAACCATACTCTTTGAGTACTATCTTTAATCGATTATCAAATACTTTAAGCAGTTGCCCTGTTTGTGAGTCAAAAATATAACCATTCTCTCTATCAAATACAACAATATCTTTCTCTTTTAAACCAATGTGTTGATACTGTGCCATGCTGCTTAAATCTAATAGTTGATCCAAAGTATAGAGTTCATCTAGCTTAGTAATAAGTTGATTAGAAGAACCAAAGAGTGTCCAATAGTTATCATTTCGGTAAATATTTCCACCAGCACTATTGGTTGCAACCATATAGGGATCATTGTTTAAATATCTATTACGTACTTTTTCTTTGAGTTCAATAATACTTTGAGAAGCATCCAAATAGCTTCTGTCACTTAAACCCTCATATATTGTATCTCTATAATAAGCATAAGCATCGTATCCATTGGGAGGACGATTTGTATAACTTAATCTAAAATCAAAGTTTGAAAATGTTCCAAGAATTGTATTTTCTGCATTACTTACTTGACCATCAATATAGGTAAAAGCACGTAAAACAACTTTATTACCGCTATAACTTAGCGTAGAAGATGGATAATATAAACCTAATGCAAAAAACCTATCTTTTTCAATAGGAAGATAGTTGAGCCTCTGCTCGGGTTCAAGTTCTACAGCAAAAAGCAGTCCATCTTTTTGTTCAATAAACTTTTTGGTATCAATACCTTGCAATATTCCTTTGGTTGTTATGTTTTTATAAGTTTGGTCAAATACCCATCCACTTGCAATATTATTTTTATCTTTTTGCTTAGGTTCTACATTGAGTTGAATGCTTTTTGAAGTAGAGAGTCCTATTGTGCTACGACCTCGTACTCCTGTTGCACTACTCCCAACTTGTGCCCAAGCTTGACTCCATTGTGTAGTAGATCTATAATAGACTAGGTTATACAAATAGGTTACGGTAACCACTCCAGTGACTTCACCACTTACACTGTTTCCAACGGCATCTTTGCCATCCCATGTAAATGTTAGATTATTAAGTTCAGCAAGATTTGGTGTTTGTGTAAATCTTCTACCTGCAATATTGAGGGTTACTGTTGCTCCTACAACTGATCCAGGTATAGTACTTGTATCAACAGAAGCATCAATGATATGCTTATATCCATCTGTACCTTTAGAGGAGTAGTGTAGTGTTAAGTTAGTTCCTGCTATAGGAATATCTTCATGAAAGACTCGTGATTTGCCTGTTACATAAGATTTAACATCTATTTTACAATCATTGGGTGGATTGTCGTCTGTCTTAGGATCTTTTTGATCAGGCTTTTCAGCATCCTCAGGTGGAGCCCAAGGCCAGTTATGATCCCACGGTGTAAAGTGCCCAATCTTCGCCATCCAATAACTTTGCCCTACAGCAAACTTGGGATTGTTTGTCATCCCCACCACTTCATCACTCGTACTTCCATCACCATTGAGGTCATTGGGTTGTCCATCGCCTGTAGAGTCTAATGCATCAATTTTGCCATCACTGTCAGTATCAAGCAATGCAACTACAACTCCATTTTCTGAGCCTACCCACTTACCTTGGTTTCTATCATAGTATCCAATAGGTACTACCATCCCCACATCAAAGCCTAAAAAGTTATCAACTAGCATCGTCACAGGCTTATCAAAAGTCACATTCTCATCATCACTTACTCCACCCACTTTGATATCACTACAGTAAGTATAGGCGGTCTCTTTGGGTAGGTCAGCAGGCATTGACTCAGGAGTATAAAACTCTGTGGCTTTGACATCGATAGTCGTTAGCTCTCTTGATGAGCCATCAGGTGAATTGACGGTTGCTTTGGTAATACCGTTAAAGATAAGCGTAGTAGAACGTGAACCTCTTTCATCACTGACAACGGTTGAGACATGAGATTGAGGCGTGCTTTGAGTAAAGTCAATGGTGGTGACTTTGCTATCTTCTTGAAGCATCGTTACCGTAGGAGCAATCGACCAATCAGCTATTTGGGCATAGACCTTTCTATCAATAGTTGTATATCCTGCTTTGGAGTATCGCATGGTAAGCTTTAATCCACCTTCAGTGGCAAAGTAGTATTGTCCCTTACCATCGGTGATTTGTGAACCGTACTCACTAGCACCATGAATGGTGACTTTAACCCCACTGATTGGATTGCCACTTGCATCGAGGATTTGCCCTGTAATCATACAGAAACGATCAGGGTCATACTCAGTTTTGGTGCTGTTATTTGGAATAAGCGAGAGGTAACGGTATCCAAAGTGGGTGAAGTTAAAGTTGCTTGTATTGACATCATTGTCACTAATAGGGGGTTCATTCGATTCAACTCTTAAAGCAACACTATTTGAGGTAATACCATCAAGTGTTGCAATCACACCAACATATCCCTCAGCCAAAGCATTGAGAGTCGTACCATTCACCGAGGCTACATCACTGCTCGATAGATTATAGCTTACACTACTACTTAAATCTTGAGTAGAGTTATCACTATAATTACCTATGACACTAAGCGTTGCAGATTCACCCACTTTTAAAATGGTGTTATCGATGCTAAGGATAAGTGTATTTAAAACCACAGGTTGAGGTTGAGCCTCTACACTAAGCGTTACACTATTAGAAGTAATCCCATCAAGTGTAGCACTAACAATAGTAGAACCCTCAGCCAAGGCACTGAGTGTTGAACCGCTTATAGAGGCAATGCTAGTATTAGATGAGCTAAAGCTTACATCATTTGTAACATTTTTTGTACTTCCATCACTGTAAGAGCCTATTACACTAAGCGTTGTGGTATCGCCAACGGTTATAGTTGTTGCATCGGAGCTAAGTGTTAGAGAGTTTAAAACCATTGGCTCTGGCTCTGTAGATATATCAAAAGCTAAGGTATATCGACTATAGCCTTTAGAGCGTTTAACAAGCTTGATAATATATTGCTGACCTTTAACTACATCTAAATTATCAATATTATGATTAAACTCATACGATGTCCGTTCTACTAAGGTCAAATCATCACAGGAAGTACCAATAAAAAGCTGATGTTTCATAGGTGCATCGTTGTGTTTTAAAACTTTAAGATTTAATTTACCATCTACAAGTGTATCAAAATATATATAGATATCTTGATCTTTTTTATTATAATCACTGTTTTCAAAAACACTTTGACCATTTTGGCTGATGCTGTAAGGTAGCATAGGGGTTTTCACAACTGTTACTGCTCTTTTTTGGAGCAGAGAATAGGAAAATAGGTAAAAGCATTACCGCAAAAAGAAGCCTAATATTAAAATGCATAACAAGTCCTTTATTTAAAATATAGATTAATTATATAACCCCCCCCCATTATACTTTCTAATATATTTAAAAATTATATATAAATATTTAATGTATGTATCATTTTGTATCAGCTTATATTTATTTAAGAATTTACTGTCATTATTTATATGTTGTCAAAAATTGTCAAAAAAGATTAGATGTTGAATATTTTGTGTTTTTTCAATTATTATTAAGTTAAAATATAGCCAAGTGCGTAAAATGAGGAATAGATGGATATAAACGAGCCTATATTTTTACCAATACCGCTTATCGCGTATCAACATCACGGTATTATTATTCTCCATTTTTATATCAAAAAGATCAATGGCTTTAATGAGGTGTCCTAGCTTTAGATAACCGTAGTTGATGGGTGAAAAAGAGGAGTTTTGGCTAATGTATTTACCCACGGCTGCAATATTGGACCATCCTGCATCGTCACTGGTCTGTTCAACGGCTTTTCGTAAGGTATAGACGAGCTTGGTATCTTTGCGTAGATCATCGCGTTGGATGACCCGTTTATCTGCTTTTTGTTTGCTTGGTTCTTCCTCTTCGTGGCGTGCTTCATAGAGTTTTTCTACGTAGATAAATTGTGAGCAGGCATTGACAAAGGCATCGGGGGTCTTAGACTCTCCATAGCCATAGACTCTGAGTCCATCTGCCAAAATTCGTGTTACTACAGGGGTAAAGTCACTGTCGCTTGTAATGAGAGCAACGGCACTGAGCTCTTTGGTGTAGAGCAGATCCATAAGATCAATAATCATAGCAATATCAGTGGCGTTTTTGCCTTTGGTATAGCCAAATTGCTGAATGGGTTTGATGGCATAATTTTGCAGTGCCTCTTCCCATCCTTTGAGTTTGGGGTCTTTCCAGTTGCCATAGGCATTACGGATATTGACCACACCGTATTTGGATAGATCATCAAGGATACTATCGATATATTTTGCACTGACATTATCGCAATCGATAAGCATGGCGATATTGGAATCTTGATTGTTTTTCATTACTCTACCTGTTTGACTTTGTAGCCATTTTTTTCAAAATATTGAAGCAGTCCATCTTTGCCTAGTAGATGAGCTGCCCCCACTAAGATAAACTCTACCTCTTGGGTGTTAAAGTAGCGTTTGATTTTACCTAACCACTTTTGATTACGCTCTACAAGCAGTGTTTGGTATACTTTGGGGTATTTCTCAAATGTACTCAGTAGCGTATTTCGCATTTTGTCTCTATCGCCTACTCTCCATGCCTTCATCAAGGGGGTAAAATAGCTCTCCATACTCTCTAGGTCATGGAGGGTATACTCTATAAGCTTATCTTCGCTCCCTTTGCCAATGGAGAGAAGCATATCAAACTGCTCTCTAGGGGTCTCAAAGGTATCGATTTTTTTTCTATTCTCAAGGGCTCTATTGTAAAAGTATAAATCAACGCCGTTAGTAGCATAAAAATCCATCGATTGATATTTATGCAGTGAGAGTGAGAGCATCGCCAAAGAAGCCTTCATCTTGCTAATTAATACAATAGGAAACCCAACTTTTTGAGTATAGCTTTCAAGGGCTTGATAGGTAGTAGGAGAGAGTCTATCTTTGAGCTCTCCTTTTTGATAAAGCCCCTCATTTGCCATATAGAGTGCGATTGACTCATCTTTGATATTGGTTTCAAAAACGATGGTATCGCTTTGTTGGTAAGCCTGTTCATACGATGCAGGAAGAGGGTAGTCGCTTGTGCGAAGCAGGTGAATACTCCCCCCTAGATAGATAGTAGCTCCTTGATTGTTTTGGACTTGCCATACACTGCTTTTGGGATAGAGCCATAAGCTCAAAAGTGAAAAAAGAAACCATACTCTTATCATACCCATGCCTAAAAGAGTGTTCCACTATCATCAAGTGGAGAGGATTTGGGACGGTTAATTTTGGGATGAAGCGGTGTAGCTTCTACATCTGTATCGTTAGGGTCTACTACTGTTCCATTGGCATCAACATAGATGATAGACTCACTGCCTTTATAGACCTGAGAGGGTAACGGAGAGATTTTAGTATAATATTCACTTACCCCTTCACTCTTATCCATATAGACTCCCTCGGGTTTATCAAATTTTCTTTTCAGATTGGGTTCAATTTTGAGTAGTTCTTTATAAAAATAGGCAAATGCAGGACCTGAGGTCTTACCTCCTGTAGCACCATAGCCAATCTTTTTATTATCATCTCGACCATACCATACAATGGTCTCAATCGTTGGGGAGTATCCGCAAAACCATGCATCGATATTTTTATTGGTAGTTCCTGTTTTTCCTGCTATCTCAATACCTTTAACAGCTGCTCTTTTACCTGTACCACGCTTGACAACATCTTGTAAGATAGAGGTCATAAGATAGGCTTGTGGCGGAGTGGTAAAATTGGCAATCTCTTTGGGCTTGGTCTCATAGATCACCGCTCCCTCTTTGGAGACAATTTTACTCACAAGGCGTGGTTCAATCATATGCCCGTAGTTGGCAAAAACAGAGAAGATTTGAGCCATCTTAAGAGGACTTAATCCTAGGTTTCCTAGAGCAATTGACATATCCTCTGGAATATGGGGCACATCAAGTAGGGCAAGTCTTTGTCGAATGGTGGGTACGCCAATATCGTGGACAAGGTTAATGGTAGCCAAGTTGCTAGAGTGAACTACTGCTTCACGTAATTTGATAAAACCTTTGAAGTTTCCTCCCGAGTTTTTAGGAGCCCATACCATGCGTTTACCGTTTTTGTAATACTGGAAGGTTCGGGCAAGATCCGTGAGGTTGGTAGCAGGATTGTATCCCATATCAATTGCTGTTTGAAAGATAAAGGGCTTAAAGGATGAACCAGGTTGACGGCTTGATTGTGTGGCACGGTTGTAGGCACTTTTTTGATAATCTACACCACCAACGAGTGCTAAAATATCTCCTGTTTTACTCTCTACGGCTACCAAAGCACCGTTGATAGTAGAACTCTCAGGCTTTTCACGATATTTTTTAAGCAACTTTTTGTATCCATGATTAACGGCTTTTTTGGCTATATCCTGATAGCGAATATCAACGGTTGTGTAGATATCGTATCCACCCGTTCGAATATCTCCTAGTTTGTCTTTATTAAAACGTCTGAGTACTTCATCGACGATAAAGGGAGCTTTGTTTTGTGTGAGTGTTGTATTGTAGACCTTGGGAGTCTCTTTGACGGCTTTGATATACTCCTCTTCGCTAATCCAGCCAATACTTCGCATTCTAAAGAGGACACTGTTAGCACGAGCCAAAGAGCGTTCATAATACTTTACAGGATTAAGCGAGCTTGGTGCATTGGGTAGTCCCACTAAAATCGCACACTCTTTTAGAGTAAGCTTATGAAGCTGTTTATGAAAAAATCCTTCTGCTGCGGTTCGTACCCCATAGTAGCCATTTCCAAAAAAGATCTCATTGAGGTAGCGTTCCAATATCTGCTCTTTGCTCAGTTCATTTTCAATCTTAAGAGCCAATATTGCCTCTTTGATCTTTCGGCTGAGTTTCTTTTCATTGGAGAGTATTTTGTTTTTAATAAGTTGTTGGGTAAGTGTGCTCCCCCCTTCTACAAAAGCTCCCGCTTGAATATCTTTGACAATGGCACGAATAATGGCATCGATATTAACTCCATTGTGCTCAAAAAATCGGGTATCTTCAATGGCAACAAGTGCTTCGATAAGGTAGCTTGGCATATCTTCATATTTGGCATACAGTCGATGCTTATCTTTGAAGACATAGGCGAGATGTTGACCGTTTCGATCCAAAATGGTACTAGAGGTATTGGGTTGATAGTTAATAAGTTTACTTGCATCAAGCTTTACCTCTTCGTAAGCATAGATAAACGCTGCAATAAGTGCAACGGCAAACATTGAAAATATTAATATTGAACCTTTGATTATACTACTGATCACTAAATTTTTGCTCCAAATCTATTTTAAATCTCTTATTATATCCAACATATCTTTTAACTCTTGTTTACCTACTCCCAATCTTGGTATGATACGTAGGATTGGTTTATCGACTGTGGGTTGTCGTATGGCCCCTACAAGAAAACCTTCTTGGATCAAAATTTCACGATTTTTCACCGCTTGTTGGTTGGAGCTTTGGGGGATGGGTAGAATGAGTGACTCCATTGTAATACCCAAAAATTGTTGAACTATTTTTTGTCTCTTTTTGATCTTTTGGGCTAATTTTTGATCTCTGTTGTCAATGGTTTTGAGATTCACAATCCCCAATGCTACATCAAGCAGTGAAGGAGCAGTAGAGTAGATAATGGGTTTGGCACGATTTTCCAAAAAGCTAATAATTTCAGATGATGCTAGGATATAAGCACCATAGCTTCCATAGGCTTTACCCAATGTTCCCATCTTGATATAGTTATCTTGAATCGGTAGATTATAATAATCAAAGAGTCCTAGTAGATTATCCCCTATCACTCCTGAACTGTGTGCTTCATCAACAATCAAGATTGCTTCATGCTCATTGGCAATATCGATAATCTCTTTTTTGGCGATATTACCACTCATCGAGTAGACCCCCTCGATGGCAACAATGCGGCGTGTCGCATGGGGGTATTTTTGCATTTTGCGTTTAAGGTCATCGGGGTCATTGTGTCTAAAGAGCACCACTTGAGATCGCTCAATCAGTTTAGAGGCCAGTATACCCGAGGCGTGATACTCTTTATCCATAAATAGAATATCTTTTTTGCGTACCAATCCCTCAATCAAAGCAATATTGCCCAAAAAACCACTCCCTACTACAATACCATCTTCAAAACCGTTAAGGTTACAAAGATTGCTCTCAAAATAGCGATGCAGGGAGTGATATCCATTGACAAGTAGAGAGGCTTTGGGGGTATAGCTATCGTAGCTTTTGATAAGTTTAAATGCTTTTTGGATCTGTCGCTTATCGTTGGCAAATCCAAGATAGTCATTGGATGCAAAATCAGCTAAATGGTTACCGTAAATCTCTCGCTGACGAAATCGTCCTGATCGTCTAATGGCTGCTAGTTCTCGTTTGTACATAAGTGCTCTATAAACCTTTATTTATCGTTGTTATATTGTATGTTATTATAACATAAGAGTAGTGAGATTGCGTGACTTGGTAGATAAAAAAGGGTTGTAGAGTATTCTGGTTATTGTAATACGTTGGGTTGTGTTGGTAGTTTATAGACTAAAAGCATTGTGCTTTTAGTCTCTCTTTATGCTTCAACAGTAGGGTCGACAAAGACTCTTGCTCCTAGCTCTTTATCGATACTGTAAAGCCCATAACCATCACTGCCTACAATTTTAAACTTATCAATGATCTCTCCAAAAAGTGCCTCCTCTTCTACCTGCTCATCAACATACCATTGCATTAGTTTATAGGTAGCGTGGTCTTTCTCTTGCATTGCCATATCGCTAAGGTCATTGAGCCATTTTGTCATCAACTGCTCATGCTCTAATGCCATCTCAAAGAGCTCTACAATACTCTTATCGTTTTTGACATTAAAGGCTTCAATATCGTGCAGTTTAATCTGGGCACCTTGATCTTCGAGGTATCGATAGAGCTTCATGGCATGGGTTGTCTCCTCTTGATATTGAGTATGAAACCACTTTGCACAGCCATTAAACCCTTCACTTGCCGCATACGCTGCTATACCTAAATAGATATAGGCTGAGTGAAACTCCTTATTGAGTTGACCATTGAGGGCTTTTTGCATCTTTTTACTTATCATATTTTCTCCTTAAAATGTTTATATTCATCTTTAATACCGTTTCGAAGTGAAATGGTAACATAAAAATATCAAATAATCTATAAACCCCTATTATACAATAGTTGGAGCAAAGGCTTTGGTACTTACATTAATAATTTGACCAATTTTTAGTTTTTGTGCTTCATTTGAGGTAATGACTACCTCTACAAGCTGTTGACCGATAGAGACAATAGCGATATAAATGGTATCAATTTGAATAATATCAAGCAACTCCCCTTCAAATGCAAATTTGGCAGAGCCGCTGCTTTTGAGTAGAATATCTTTGGGTTTGCCATCTTGAGTTACTTTACCATGATCCAATACAATCACACGTGAAGCCAAGCGATAGATCTCACTAGGGTCATGAGAGACCATAATGGTGGTGGTATTAAACTCTTTGTGAAGGGTTAATATCTCATTTTGAAGTTTTGTTCGCATTGCTGGGTCAAGTGCCGATAGAGGCTCATCCATAAGCAGAAGCTTGGGGCGGTTCATCATCGCACGACATAGAGAGACTCTCTGCTTTTGTCCACCACTGAGTGTGGCAGGTTTGCGGTTGCGAAGTTGTGTAAGGTTGGTAATATCAAGCAGATGTTGAGCTAATGTTTGATCTTTGTTGACAAAGAGTAGATTCTCTTCAATACTCATATTATCAAAGAGAGCATAATCTTGAAAGACAAATCCAATTTGTCGTTTTTGAGGTGGAAGTGTTTTGTTTGCATTGAGCCAGCTTTGATTGTCTATCGTAATCAAACCTATAGCCTCTTCAAGTCCTGCTAATATTCGTAGCAGGGTGGTTTTCCCGCTACCGCTCTGACCTGCTAAAGCGATAAAGTCTCCTTGCGTAATGGTGAGATTAACGTCAAGTTTCATTTTGCCCATACTCCCATAGAGCTCTTTTATAATATCAATGTGTAACACTGCAACTTCCTTTCATCAAATTATCTAAAAAATTTTGACCATTATACTCAATTTTTTTCATGAATGATACCAAAAAATTATAAGTTTAATAAATGTTAAGATATAATTACTTTAGTTATTAACTACATTTGAAAGGACTTGACATGATTGATGAAAGCATATTAGAAGACATAATGAAGATCAAAGGGTATAGAGCAGCAGCTATCTCTACGAATGCGGGTGAGCTTATTATCTCTGATACACAAAAACTTAAAACAGACCTTAGTGAGGTTTCTGCTACTTTTAATGATATTTTTGTAGATGCACATGGTGTATCTAAGCAGATGGGACTTGGAGCTGCTCAGTTGATGGAGATTCATACAGAGGGTGCCGTGGCACTGATGTTATGTTCGGGTGAAGAGGCAAGAGTGCATCTTCATATGTTTGCCATTTTTACATTGGATGGTAATGTCACACTGGCAAAAATGGCTATTAAAAAAATTCTACCTAAAGCGGTTGATCTATTAGCATAATTGTTTCTTAAAAAGAGGAAGAGAGAAACTCTCTCCTCTAAGCTTTTCAAATTTTTTATAAATTTCTTAATTCTATATAATGAATGAACTCTTTTTAAGTTAAAGATTGGTTGTATAATACTATAATTATTTATACCAATATTTTGTAAAGGTTATAATATGAGTGTAGATTTAAATGCATTGGCTTCGGACTTTGGATGTTCTACAGATGATGTTAAAGAAATGTTATCTGAGATAGTTGTATCACTCGATGATATTTTTGTAGCAATTGAGGTGACAATTGCTGATAATGATTGTGGTGCTGTTGCTGAGCTTGGTGGTATGGTGCAGTCAAAAATCAATCATTTTCATATTACTGATATGGATAGTGCTGCTGCTGCTTTGATTGATGCAGCAAATGGTGGTGACAGTGCTGCTTGTAAAAGTAGTTATGATTCATTGAAAGCAGTTTTAGATGAAGTCAAGGGACTTATCTAGTATATAGATTATGGTGAGGCTTTAGGTCTTTATTAGATTAGTTTTTTATAGTAAAATATAATTATTTATGAAAGGATAGACAATGATTGATGAAAGTATATTAGAAGACATAATGAATATCAAAGGGTATAGAGCCGCAGCGATATCGACAAACTCGGGTGAGCTTATTATCTCTGATACACAAAAACTTAAAACTGATTTGAGTGAGGTATCGGCTACCTTTAATGATATTTTTGTTGATGCACATACAGTATCAAAGCATATGGGACTTGGATCAGCAGCACTTATGGAGATTCATACAGAGGGTGCGGTTGCATTGATGTTGTGTTCGGGTGAGGATGCTAGAGTGCACCTTCATATGTTTGCAATTTTTACACTTGATGGAAATATTACATTGGCAAAAATGGCTGTTAAAAAGATTTTACCAAAGGCAGTTGAGCTTCTTTCTTAACATAAGTGAGAGACAACACTTTGTTGTCTCTACTTGTCAAAAAACTACTAAAACCTTCTTAAAAAAACAATTTTGTATCCAAAATAAGTAAACTAAAGAAAAAAATTTGCTATGATTCAGTGTTAAGTAAGTTGAAAAATATAGTACTTATAGTAAAACTTTAAAAGGTATCTTGAATGATCGAATATAAAAAAGAGTTATCTAAAAAAGAGAAAATTGATAATATTTTAAAGTGTATGAAAAGCATTGTAAATGTTGATAAATGTACTCAGATAGTGACTCTTTTGGAATCACTTGTTAAAAACTTAGTAACTGCCAAGTATGTTATGTTATGGATATATGATCCTCAGCGAGATATTTTATGTAGAAAAGTGGATGATGAAGAGATTACGACCGTTAAAGATCGTGGACTTTTAGGAAGAGCCTTTGCCGAGAAAAAAGCATTTTTTACTAACGGTGTAGTCCACAGTAGTGAGTATGAATCATCTGTAGATAATATAGAGGATCAGCCTATCAAAGATATTATATTTCTACCTATTTTAGATAATAATGATAAGGTAAAGTTTGTTTTTCAGGCAATGACAGGAGTGAATAATATTCAGCAGTTTGTGCAAAGTGATGTGGATACACTCAATATGCTTATCGATTATATTCATAATATTGAATTGATCAGCTGTTGTGGTGATGAGGTCGAAGAAGAACCAACGCCTGAAGAGAAGAAAGAAGAAGAGGATTTACTCGATAAAATTATAAATATTTTTAGAAAACCTCTATAGATTTACAACATACTCCCTAAAAGACTCTCCCCTATGAATATAGGATTTAAATTGATCTTTACTCGCCGCAGCTGGTGAGAGAAGAGCAACTTGATCTATTTGCAATACTGCTCCAATACTATCAACGGCTACTTCTAAGGTATGACACTCTATGCATTGCAGAGTATATTTTTGTGATAGTTCCATAAGTTTATTGGTATTGCTTCCTATAGCATAAAGCGTTATATCGCTAGGCATACTCTCAAAGAGTTCATTAAGATCAACCCCCTTATCATCCCCTCCAAGAATAAGATGAATGGGCATATCGCTAAAGGTCGCAATGGCTTGGATAGTGGCATCGATATTGGTTGCTTTGGAGTCATTGATCCAGATGCGATTTTGCTTGTCTCGTATCTCCTCTTGTCTATGGGCATCGACTTGAAAGCTATTGATTGCTTCATAATCGACTTCATCAAAGAGGGCTTTGGTAATGGCTAGTGATAGCAAAGCATCTTGCAAAAATGCTCCTTTGAAATCAATCTTTGAAGCATCGATATCAAAATACTCTTCCAAAAAGGCATTGCTATCATACTCTACCACAAAAGCATCGGTAGGAGGGATATTGACTCCTTTGGGAATGAGTGCCATCTCCCCTTCTCGCATACCTAGCAGTGGTTTGAGTTTGGAGGCTTCATACTCTGCTGCATTGCCATGCCAATCAAGATGGTCAGGAGTGATAGGCAAAAGCAGATAAACATTAGGAGAGGCTTGATGGGTATGGTGAAGGGTAAAAGAGCTAGACTCCAAAACCCAAATAGGGGCATCTTTATCAAGATTTGCCAGTGGTGTGCCGATATTACCTCCACTGATGGCTCCACGTTTGGCAAGTAGATGAGTGAGCATCTGTGTGGTGGTAGTCTTGCCATTGGTTCCTGAAATCCAGATAGAAAAAGGAATATCTTCATTTAAAAGAGGTGAGAGAAAGTAGTCATACTCAGAGATAAGGTTTTGTGCTTTTTGTATCAAAGGGTGCGATGGAGGGAAGCTTGGTGTGGTAATTTCGAGTTGGCTTTGGCTAGGCTCAAAGGCATTGGAAGGGAGTATCTCATTGCCCTCATCATCCTTGTAAGCTGATGTCGTCTTGTCATCATAAATTTTACATCCACCGCCTAAACTCGATGCAATCGCTTTGGTCGTCAATCCATATCCAAATAGTGTGGGTTTCATCTATGATCTTTTTATCGTATCTTAAAGCTAATGAGTGCCAAGATATTGGCAATAAGCGAAATCATCCAAAAACGTACGATAATCTTGTTTTCTGCCCATTTTTTGAGTTCAAAGTGGTGATGAATAGGAGCCATCAAGAATATTCGCTCTCCTCGTAGCTTGTAGCTGGCTACTTGCAGTATGACTGAGACCGTCTCAATCACAAAGATAATCCCAATTAAAATAAGCAATATCTCACTCTTGCCCAAGATTGCCAAATAGGCTAAAAATCCACCAATAGCCAAACTCCCTGTATCCCCCATAAAGACCTCTGCAGGGTAGCAGTTGTACCACAAAAAGGCTAGTAGTGCTCCAATAAAGCTTGATATGATGATAGTTACTTCACCAACCCCTTTGATATTTTCAACAAGCAAATATTCAGAGAAAATCGCATGACCCATTACATAGAGAATCACGGCAAAAGACGAAAAGGCAATGACAGAAGGCACGGTTGCCAAACCATCTAGCCCATCGGTTAGATTGACCGCATTGGATGTTGCCAAAAAGACCATCACCCAAAAAGGGATAGCAAAGTAGCCCAAATCAAAGATGGGAGTCTTGACAAAAGGGAGATAGAAGGTTGTGGGAAAATCGGCTACAAGCACCAAAAATGAAGCCACTATCAATCCTGCTACGAGTTGCAGTATCAATTTGCCTCGTGGAGTTAAGCCTTTGAGGTTATCTCCTGCTAAAACCTTGCCAATATCATCTTTAAACCCAACCAAACCAAAGGCTAGTATGGTAAATAGCCCACCAATCACATAGAGATTGCTGAGATTGGCACTAAGCAACGAAGCCACAAGTGTACCAAAGATAAAAACCGCTCCCCCCATCGTAGGTGTTTTGCGTTTGCCCTCATGTGCAGGGACATATTTGCTAATAGGCTGATTGGCATTTTTACTAATTGCCCATGCAAGATATTTGGGCATAAGATAGATGGTGAGTGTAAAGGCGATAATAAAGCCAAACCCAGCACGCACAGTTGAGTATTGCAGGAGGTTAAAATCTAGCAGTAGATAGAGTTCATATAGCATTTAAGGACTTCTTTTGGTTGATTTAATATATTAAAAAGTAGTATTTTACTATTATTTCAATAAAAAGTAGGAAAAACAGCCATGCAAAAAACACTCTTAATTATTACTGATGGAATTGGATGCAAACCAGACTCTATTTGCAACGCTTTTAAAGATGCCTCAACGCCCACTTACGATAGACTTTTCAAAGAGGCTCCTCATGCTTTGATCTCAACGCATGGATTAAGTGTTGGCTTACCTGAAGGACAGATGGGAAACTCTGAAGTAGGGCATATGACGATTGGAAGCGGACGAATTTTGTATCAAGATTTGGTCAAAATTTCATTGGCACTTAAAGATGGCTCACTAAAAAGCAATGAAGCCCTCACAACTACTTTAGATAAATCCAATCGTGTGCATATTATTGGGTTGCTCAGCGATGGGGGAGTCCATTCGCATATCGAGCATATTATTGGATTAGCCCAAATCGCTAAAGATGAGGGCAAACGAGTATTTTTGCACCTTATTACCGATGGTCGAGATGTCTCTCCCTCCTCTGCTCCAAAATATATTGAACAGATAGAGGCTATTTGCGATGAGAATATTTCGATTGCTACAGTAGCAGGGCGATTCTATACCATGGATAGAGACAACCGATGGGAGCGAATTGAGAAGGGTTACAACGCCATTGCCAAAGCAACACCCAAGAGTGAAGTGGCAATATCGCAGTATATTCAAGCCCAATACAAGAGTGAAATTTTTGATGAGTTTATTGAACCAACTGCCTTTGAGGGATATGAGGGAATAGAAGCCAATGATAGTGTAATCATTGCCAACTTTAGAAGCGATAGAGTGCGTGAGATTGCCACCGTACTAGGTGATGCAAATTTCAAAGAGTTTAAACGTGAATTTATGCCTCTACATATCGCTACCATGACCCAATACGACGCTTCGTTTAACTATCCCATTCTCTTTCCCAAAGAGGCTCCTCAAAATACGCTATCCCAAGTGATTGCCAATGCCAGACTAAGCCAATTTCACACCGCTGAGACCGAAAAGTATGCCCATGTAACCTTTTTCTTTAATGGTGGAGTTGAAGAGCCTATGGCAAACGAGAGCAGACTGCTTATTCCTAGCCCCGATGTCAAGACTTATGATATGAAGCCCAAGATGTCGGCTCCTGAAGTAGGGGATGGGGTGCTCAAAGCCATTGATGAGAAGTATGATTTTATCGTCGTAAACTTTGCCAATGGGGATATGGTAGGACATACAGGCGATTATGAAGCGGCAAAGATTGCCGTAAATACCGTCGATACCCAAATTGATAAGTTACTTAAAAAAGCCAAAGAGGAGGGGTATGCCGTTATCCTCACCAGCGACCACGGTAACTGCGAAGAGATGAAAGATGCTCAGGGTCATGTATTGACCAACCATACTGTGGGTGAAGTGTGGTGTTTTGTTATTGCAGATGGCGTAGAGAGCATCAAAGAGGGGCAAGGACTTAATAATGTCGCTCCAACGGTACTTAAACTGATGGACTTAGAGATTCCTAGTGAGATGGATGAACCGCTCTTTTAAGGAGTATTGCTACAATGGATGGAGCATCAAAGAGGCTCCATACTCTGTCGAATTTAGGTTAACAAGTATAAACGCTATTTATTAAAACGCCAAACTATATTTTAGATAGTAATTGTTATTGAGATGACCAAATTCTGTGTTTTCATCACCACTGTAGATCATACCTCCTAGAGTCATAGAGCTGTAATCATTGATGGTATAGGTGAGGGATGGAGTGATAAAACGTGAGTTGCTATCATTAAAGCTCTCGATATAAGTTAAACTTCCATTCCATGAGAGATTAAAGGTATACGACAACGAGAGAGCCCCATAAAATTTTGAAAAATTCATATTGCTTACTATCTCACTGCTTAGATTTAAAAAGAGCTCATTTGGGTTGAATGTTTTACTACTGTAAAGTGCTTCAGCAATCAGTGTAATACCGTTTTCAAACCCATAATCTGCTCCAAGTATCATCTGATAGAACTCTCTCTCTTGATTTCCAGCTAGGGTATGGATAAGGCTTTGGATATAGGCTCCCTCAGAGCGTAGTTCGATACCTGTATCACCAAGATTACCTTCAAGCTCATACCCTAACATCTTGGTATCATTAGATTGTACTAGATTGAGTGCAAAATCAGCAAAGCCAATATAGCCTTTGTAACGAAGAGCATACTTATAGCTCTTATCGGCTCGCTGAGAGATGACAGCATGGATGTGTGAAGTTTCACTCAGGTAACGGGTATAACTTAGAGCTAAAACACCATAGACTTCATCGGGTTCAAGGGCGTAGATATTTTTGGGATTGAAGATATTGGTAGGATTCCATATTCGCCCTACTCCCATTGTGATATTTTGCAATCCTGCTACAATACGATTGGTCATATCATCATAGCCCACATAGGCACGGTAGAGTTTGGCGTAGTTGGCACTCTTGTCGTTGCGATTAAAGCTACTTTGAGTATCAAAAGGGGTATCGCTAGCTAAAGTTGTAAAGAGATCAAATGCAGCCGAGTTTACAAAATCTCTACCGTAATAGTTGACCCCATCACCTATAAAAGTAGCAAAAAAGTTGTTGTGCTTATACTCTAGCTCTAGGCGTAAACGGTGGTAGTTGTAGATATAGTTGTTGTTTTGTGAGATAGTGAAGTTGGAGTTTTCAATCTTGTAGTTAAACTCCGCAAAGCTTAGTGTTAGCGTTGATAAAAGTATAAATAGTATCTGTTTCATAGTAACCATTATTGTATCTAGCGTAACAGCTCAGGTCGATACTCAAAATGCATGGTGTCGTAGTGATACCATTTACCACCCCAAATAAATCCATGTTTTTCAAATATCTCTACAATCTTGTGCGGTATTTGATTTTGGTAGCGGTAGGCACCTTTAGCCCATCTCCAATAAGCAGAGTATTTGACATTGAGATCAATGGCACTTCCAAATGAGTGTGAGCTTAAACGATTGGTTCCTGCAATCTTTCGCCAATTGTATGTTCCTCCAATTTGGGCATAATACTTATGATATTTCGCAGGCAGAGCTTCAAGCTCTTTGGATATGGCTCGAAGCTTTTTATCAATACCGTTGGTGGTTGTTACCTTTATCCTTTTGCCATTAGCAAAAGGTATGGTGGTAAGCTTAGCACGTGTTAAGCTAGCACTGTTACCGTAGATCTTTCTCATAAACGCTTCATTACGAATACGTCCTGGATCATAGTTTTTTGCTGGAGCACCATACGATTCTTTGCCTCTAGGATAGTAATAGTGAAACATATCTTCAATATCAGCATCGTTAAGTAGCTCTTTAAAGCTCTTTTTGCGTCCATCGTCATAGAGAAGCCTTGATCCATCTGTAAAGACAATATGGTTATTTTGACAGTGACTGACTTGAGGATAGGAGATTGCTAGTCTATCAGCATTATCATCACACTCTCCAAATGCCAAAAGAGAGAGTGCAAAATAGAGTAGATAACGTCTCATCAATCGAGTTCAACTTCAATGCGGTAATCATAGACTACAACCCTAACAACAGGATTACGGTATAAGATTGCATTTCTAGTGGCTCTGGATATATACCCATTGCGAAGCATAGATGCCATACGGGCACGATTGCGTTTATAGCCAAAAAATCTATCACCTGAATCTTCTCTGTCACGTATAAAAAAACGGTGGTAGTTTGCTCTATCTTGACGCAAAATATCGGCTACTGACCGTAATCTATCTCCATAAGAGTTATATTTATCATTTTCACTGATTTTTGCATAATATACTTCACGTGCCATACCCTCAGCTGAAAATAGAGAAAGCACAAAAATTATAACAAGAAACTTATTCATAAAAGACTCCTTTTAGTTTAAGTATACAACATTATAAATTAATTTAAAGAAGTCTTTTATCAATTTGACGGTAAGATATTTTATATAGTATTTTTATACAAGAGGGGTAGGGGATGAAGTTTTTTAAGATGTTTATAGTTTTTAGTGTATTGGGTTTTTCAATACTCTATGCAAATGATCGCTCTATCGTAACCAAAATAGGAAAAGTTGAAATTCAAACGGTTAATGCGTATGAACATTGGCTCACCTTTAAGGGTAAACGTATAGAAAAATTTGAAGAGCGTTATGTAAGTTTTAAAGAGCACTATGGAGGAAGTCGTAAAAGTATTATTATTCTCAGCATTGATACGGGAACCAGTATGGTAAAGCCTGAATATGCTGTTATTGAGATTCAAGATGGTAAGCTTCACCTCTCTAATCGTGTTATATCATACGATTACACATTTAAAGTCATGAAAGCAACAAGCAAAAAAATTATAATGGATGTAGGGCTATCTGATAGCGGTAACAAGCGTATTGCTACCTACAGGGATGGAAAGATTACCGTTCGTGAGCAAACAAACTATAACGCTATTGCTTCGATTGACGAGATAGAGGCACAAAAAAGAGCCATTCATGCACATCTCCCTAGCTTTTTTATGAGTGAGAGTCGATTGGAAGGGGATATGGGCATAGAGGCTGCTGATGGTACTATTGAAGTGTATAAAAAAGATAATTTTGATGTCAAGTATGCCAAGCTTACTCTTTTGAGTGATGGAACAACTAATAATATGGAGTTGTATTTTAAAGATAACAAACTCTTTTATGCTCAAGAGAATATTCAATACTCTGCCCAGCTTGCACGCTCAGCAGGACTCAACCCTGCAGATGCCAAAGATATTAACAAATACTACTTTTTTAATGCAAAGTTGGCAGAAGTGGAGAAAAACGGTCAAAAGATATCCAAGCAAAATTTAGGGCATTTTGAAGATTATATTACTAAAATTGCCAATGCTATCATTGAACGAAATACCTGTGATAATTAAAAGAGTGGAAGTTATGAAAGAGGAGCAATTTAAAAACATCTTTTTATCCAATATGGATATAGATAAAAATAGCTATGACTATCAAAAGATTTTAATGACTAATATTATACTCTATATAGCAGGGAGTGTCTTTTTTCTGTTTTTCATAGTCAATACTTTTATTAATCAAAAGGTTTTTCTTGGAGTTGTAGAGGGAGTTTTTACGATCCCTATTATCTATATATGGTATCAACTGCGGGCTAATCATAATGTTGATTTTGCTTCTACCTTTGCCGTACTTACAGTTGTTTTTGCTGCTTTGGCTACTGTCTTTGTATCCAAAGCAGAGTCTTTTTCTATTCTTTGGTCTTTTACACTCCCATTTGCTACCTTTACACTCAAAGGCAATCGAGATGGTATGAAGTTTCTACTTCTCTTTTACGGTATTTTATTTCCTTATATTTTTATGAATGTTGGTGAGCTCTTTTCATGGATAGAGTTTATGCGTTTTAGTGCCGTTACAATAGTGGTGATTTTGATTGCTTACTTTTTTGCTAAAATTGTGCATGATGCTTATAACCTTTTACACAAGAGTCATCAAGAGCTGTCGCATTCAAACTATAAAATTCAATCCTCTATTTACTATGCAACCAATATCCAAAAATCTTTTTTACCACCTTGTGATGTAATACACCAAAATCTATATAACAGTTTTGTTATATGGCAGCCCAAAGATATTGTCAGTGGTGACCTCTATTTGTATGGCAAAAACGATAAAGGTATATTGATAGGAGTAGCTGACTGTACAGGTCATGGGGTATCGGGAGGGTTTATGACGATGCTTGTGGGGAGTAGCTTTAAAAGACTACGACATAAGTCGATGTGTGACAATCCTGCGTTGATTTTACAAGAGATTAATAAAGAGGTGCGTGCACAGCTTAATCAAAATCGTAAAAGTGCTCTTTCGGATGATGGATTGGATATGGGGTTATGTTTTATCAATGAAGAGAAAAACGTTTTAACCTTTGCAGGTGCCAAGATTGACTTGGTATCGATTCAAAATGGAGAGGTTACGACTATCAAAGGAGATAAACAGAGTCTTGGCTATAAACGATCAAGAGTTGATTATGAGTACACGAATCATAGTGTCAAAATAGATCAGCAAAGCTTCTATCTATACTCTGATGGTATTATTGATCAAATTGGTGGTGAACGTCGTTTTCTATATGGGAACAAGCGGTTTAAAAAGTTTCTTCTGACTATTCAAGATCAATCCTTTGACGAACAAAAAATATCTATCCATCAAGAGTTGGTTGATTATCAAGGCGATGAGGAGCGAAGAGATGATGTAACCATTGTTGGCTTTAAAGCCAACAAATAACCCTCTACGCCTCTTCAATACCTACTGCTTTGTTAAATGCCTCACGAATCTCAGCTTTGTTAAAAGGCTTTGAGACGATCATATCGTAGAGTTTTTTCTCTTCATTACTAATATCTGGGTCACCTGTGATAGAGATTACTTTAATGGGACCAATGTTTTTATATTTTGATTCAAGTGCTTTATAACTTTGTACCACCTCTATACCTGAAAGATTTGGCATATGTTTATCGGCAAAGATAATGTCATAGGGCTTGCTTATTTTTAATCCCTCTGTAAGCTTATCAAGAGACTCTTGCCCATCAAGTGAATAATTAATATCACAATATTCACTCTCTAGGATAGTTTTGAGCAGCATGACATTGATTTTATTATCGTCTGCAATAAATACTCTTGGTTTTCTTCGTGATGAGACCATAGAATAGAGTACGTCTCCATAATAGGAGTTTTCAGAAATCACTTTTACTTTAGCATATTTTGTATTTTTGGTAATAGAAAAGAGCTGCTCTTCAATGGCTACAAGCTTAATCCCCCGCTCTTTACACCCCTCAACCACCTCTTCACTTAGTTTGTGTTCAAAGCAGAAAAGATGCGTAGTATTTTTATCAATTTTATCAGAAATAGCAATTTTATCTTCTGGAATGGAGAGATCAATAAGATACTTTTTCATATTAGCTGCGTCAATACAGGTTGGTTTATCCGTTAAGATAGTAACAAACTTTGAAATATCTGTAAAGCTTAAATGAGCAGGTGTTTCATCTATAATAGTAATTGGAAGTATAAAATAGAAGTTACTACCTTGATCAATTTCACTCTCAAGCTCTAACTTTCCTCCTAGGTCTTTAACGTATTTGGCTGAAATGGCTAAGCCCAGTCCTGTACCACCAAAATGGATGGATGTATCGGCTTGGGCTTGTTGGAAGGCTTTAAAGATTGCCTCTTGATTCTCTTTGGCAATACCAATTCCTGTATCTTTGACACAAAACTTAAGTGATTTATTCACTTGATCATACTCTATTCTAAATTCAATTATTTTATCTTTTGGTGTAAACTTATAGGCATTTCCTATGAGGTTAATCAGTACTCTTTTGACTTTTAGCTCTTCAATCTCAATCTCTTTAGGGATAAGGGGATCGATATAGACAAGGTAGTGTACCTCTTTTTTAAACATGTTAGCGGTAAAGATATTGGCAACATTGGAGAAGAATTTAATGGTATTGATCACACTTGGCTCAGAGGTAGAGGACTCTTTTTCATATTTAACACGCTCTAAAATAGAGTCGGTGAGGTTATTGATAAATTGAGCAGACTCTTTGGCATTGGCGATAAACTCCAAGAGCCGTTCGTTTTCAACTTGCTCCTCCATAAGATCCAAAAAGCCATAAAGTGAGTTGGCAGGGGTTCGAATATCATGAACAGTATTGGATAAAAAGAGCATGGTAGAGTTAATCTCTTCATTATCATTTTTTCGTTTTTCCTCTACCTTGGCAATCTTCTCTTGTACTTCATCTTGGTCAACTTCAATCTTCTTATTAAAATCCCCATTAAGTAGAATTTTGATAATTTTTATCAAAAACCCATCGATTGATTTGAGCATATCAAGTTCATTTTTGGTAAAGTTACGATTGGACATAATGGAGCGTGATACACGAATAATACCAAAGATCTGATCATTTTCAATCAAAGGAAGAATAATCTGTCCTTTAATACGCATTTTTTCAGGGTTATCTATGGCAGGGACATAGTGTTTTTCACTGGTTACATGATTATAAATAACACTTTTTTTTGTCTGCAGAGCCTGACCTGTCAAGCCTGCATCTCCTACAACCGAAAATTTTTGGGCATTTTCATTTTTATCATTAAAGAGTGTCATCTGCTCTTTATCAAAGATCAAAAGCGTTGCTCTTTCAGCACTGGAAAAGTCCTTTAAAAGCTCTTCAATGATCATATTGATCTCGTTATTATCCTTTGCCTTAGAGACTCTGCTCATCGCATCGGTTAGTACATTAATAAACTTTGGTGTATGTTCCATGGTCTTCCCCTACCTATTTTCAATTCATAACCTAACTAAGCAAGGATTATAACAAAAAAGCTCTTAGTAACATAACTATAGTTTAAGAGATTTAACAGTAGAATAATAAATATCAATAAACAATAATAACTAAGGAGCCACAGATGGGAGTTACACCTACAGATGTAGAGAAAGAAGTTAGAGATATAGACATCATCGTCTCTAAAGGAAATGAGGCAGGTGATATTACCTATGCAAACCCAATATTTTTTAGTATAGCTGGCTATACACAAGCTGAATTAATGGATCAACCGCACTCTATTATTCGCCATCCTGATATGCCAAAGATTATTTTTAAACTGCTTTGGGATCATCTAAAAGAGGGTATTGATACTAATGTTTTTGTAAAAAACCTCTGTAAGGATGGTTCATTCTATTGGGTTTTTGCTCATGTACGTGTTGCAACTAATCCTGATGGTTCATTTAGAAACTATGTATCGACACGAAAAGCGATGAATCCATCAGCTCGTGCGATCATTGAACCACTCTACAAAGAGATGGTTGATGCTCGGGTAAACGATAGTATGGAAGCTTCTCAAAAAATATTAGAAGATTTCTTAGCATCACATGGTGGTAGCTTAGAGACATTTAATGATGTTATGATAAAAATTCAAGGTTAAGGAAAAGTAGATGATAGATTTTGAAGTTTCAATGAAAAAATTACGAACGGTTAGTGGTTATTTAGGTTCAGCAGTACTTAACTTTTCTGGTGAGACACTCTATATGGATAATGAAAATACAGGTGTTGATATCGCCTACTCAGCAAGTATCTTTAACGATGCTTTTAGAATGATGTCTGAGTCATCTTTGGATGTTGGTTTTGCTGATGCTGCCTTTATTGAGACTAAAACCATGGACGGTCATGTATTCTTGATTAACAGTGCAGGTGAGATGGGTGATAACTTCTCAAAGATCAACGTTTTTGCTATCTTTAGAGATGATGGAAATGTTGCTTTGGCAAAGATGATTATGGAAAAAACCTCTCAAGCAATGTCAAAAGAGATGAATGAATTATAAAATATGATTTTCAGGCCGTTAGCTTTTGCTAACTGCCTTGAAGATACATTACAGTTTTAGATTTTCACGAACCTTTTTAGGGATATAGTATTTAAACTGATTAGGATAGATAAAGAGTCCCAATTCACCTTCTGCTTCAAGTATATCTTCCCAGCTCTCTATATCAAACTTGATCTCAATAAGCCCCAATGTAGGAATTTTATGAATATGCTCTTTTAAAAAGAGGTTGGAGAGTTCTGTCATTTCAGGGTTGTGCCCTACTACCATCATCTTATCATACTGATCATCTTGGAGTGTAATGACATTAAGCAGTGTTTTGGGCTTCTCCATATAGAGCTCATTAATGTAGTGTATCTTACCACTGTACTCAAGATTATTTACGATACCATCAACTGTAATTTGAGCACGCAAAGCAGAACTAGAGATAACTAAATCGGGTTGAACTCCTGCCAAGGCTATAAAGGAGCTCATGGTCTTTAGATCTTTTTTCCCTTTTCTTGACAAACCTCTCTCAAAGTCACTTAGCTTTGCGTCTTTCCAATCTGACTTTGCGTGTCGTATAAGATATAAAGTTTTGATGGTCACTCCTCTTTTAAAATAACAAATTATAATAATGTATGTATTATATATGATTATTTTTGATAGTTTGCTTTAGAGGTTTGTTTTATATTTTAAAATGCTATTTAAAGAGTTTTAAGTATAATAGCTTCTTTAAAAAAATATAATTGGACTCAGTAGTGAATAAAATTTTACAAAAAGAGGTGATTAACTCAAAAGAGTTAGAAGAGTTGTTGGCTAAACGTAATGAATCAAAAGTAGATTTTATATTGATTGATGTACGTGAGTCAAGTGAATACAATCGAGGCTATATTCAAGGAGTCGATGAGCTTCGCCCGACATCAATGTTTGAGCATTGGGCAAGTGAAGTATTGGAGATGAGCAAAGATAAAACAATGATTTTGACCTGTCGTACAGGTAATCGCAGCGGTATGTTGCAAAATATCTTCAAGCGACACGGTCACCCAAGAGTGATCAACCACATGGGTGGGATTCTCTCTTATAATGGCAAAATTGTAACCCCTTAGGAGTATAAGTATGAATGTTATTGATCTGTTTTTAAAGCTTCTTAGCTACCAATCCATCACTCCCGATGATGCAGGATCTCTTGATTTTATTGAAAATTATCTTAATGACTTTGAATCCATATGGGTCAATGAGGGGGGAGTAAAAAACCTCTTTTTATACAAAAAATTTGGTGAGGGTGAGCATCTGTGCTTTGCAGGGCATGTGGATGTTGTACCAGCAGGAGAGGGGTGGGACTCTAATCCTTTTGTCCCAAAGATTGAAAATGGGGTAGTTTATGCCCGCGGTACACAAGATATGAAAAGTGGTGTAGCAGCTTTTATAGAGGCGATCAAAGAGACACAAAGCTTTAACGGTACACTCTCGGTTTTGCTCACAAATGACGAAGAGGGAGAGGCAACCTACGGCACACAAATCATGCTCAAACACCTCAAAACCATCGATATGTTGCCCGATTATGTCGTCGTTGCAGAACCCACTTGCGAAGAAGAAATGGGAGATGCTATTAAGATTGGTCGAAGAGGTTCCATAAACGGCTACCTTAGCATCAAAGGCAAACAGGGACACGCTGCTTATCCCGAAAAATCGATCAACCCCGTACATCTGCTGGCATCTAAACTGCCTCAAATTGCAGGGCACTATTTTGATGAGGGGGATGAGGATTTTGCTCCTAGTCAGCTTGTCATTACCGATATTCGAGGCGGTATGGAGGTGACCAATGTGACACCTAATGAGCTTAAAATGATGTTTAATGTACGCAACAATACCCACACCACCCAAGAGAGCATCAAAGCCTTTTTCGCCTCTACTTTAGAGGGAATGGAGTATGAACTTCGTCTTACACAAGGCTCTTATCCTTTTGTGACCACACACGATTCTAAAATCGTCAAAGAGATTGCAAAAAGTATTCAAAAGTTTACCTCATTAGATACCAAGCTATCTACAGCAGGTGGAACCAGTGATGCACGTTTTATGGGGGCTTATGGTATTGATGTGGTTGAGTTTGGTGTGATTAATGATACCATTCATGCTATTAATGAACGCACTACTATAAAAGAGGTGGAAACACTTTACGATATTTTTGTGGATTTAATCAAGAGGTTTTAATGCAGGGGTATCCTTTGATGGATACCCGTTGATAGAGAGATTAAAAAATCATCCCCTCTTCTGGTGAAGAAGCCGTTGCGTATGGGCGTTTTGGGATACGTCCTGCTTCATAACTCATACGTCCTGCAATAACAGCATGCTTCATCGCTTGGGCCATCTTCATAGGATCTTTGGCTTGTGCAATAGCTGTGTTGGTCAGTACCCCATCAGCTCCAAGCTCCATCGCAATAGCAGCGTCAGATGCACACCCAATCCCTGCATCGACAATGACAGGTACATTAACTGCTTCTTTGATAAAGTGAACGTTAAACTTGTTTTGAACACCCAATCCACTACCAATTGGAGAGGCTAGTGGCATAATGGCGTGTGCTCCTGCCTCTTCCAATCTCTTTGCCATAATAGGATCATCAGATGTATACGCCATAATGGTAAATCCATCTTTGGCGAGTACCTCACAAGCCTTAATCGTTTCAATGACATCAGGGTAGAGTGTCTTTTGGGTATCGCCGATCACTTCAAGCTTAATCAAATCAATCCCTGTAGCCTCACGTGTGAGACGAAAAAGTGTAATCGCCTCTTCTGCGGTTACACATCCTGCTGAGTTGGGTAGAAACTTCACATTTGTCTTTTCAAAGTAGCTCATAAGATTCTCTTGTGCAGGATCTGTGATGTTTACCCGACGAACCGCTACAGTAATTAGCTCACTTTCACTAGCCAGTGTAGCATCTAGGGTTGTTTGAAAGCTATCATACTTCCCACTTCCTACAATCAATCGACTATTAAATTCATATTTTCCAATTTGTAATTTATCACTCATTATCTATCTCCAAATAGTTTTAAACGTTATAACACAGGTTAGCTTAGGGTACTATTTAACCTGAGTTCGATAGGGTATTGTATCCACGAGTTTAATGAGCTTTTTTATAAGTTAAGTATAATTTTTTTGATTTGTTGTGGATTGGGATCGATAGATTAAAAGAGTCTAAAGCTTTTGAATCTATCGCTTGCATATATTTATATAATAAAGATTGTAGGAATAATAAGTGGATAACGCTTTTTAGTTCGTACAATATGACGCTTGACGGCTATACGAATCTCATTTTCGATAATGGTATGGTTTTTGAGTGCTTCGGGTTTGATATTTGGCATCAATAGCTCCAAAATATCCTCAATCTCTTTGGTAAATCGTTTGGTCTCTTTATCTGCAACCAAACCATACGTTGTTACGACTGGCTTACCGATTAATTTTTGATTCTCTTGAGAGATTTGAGCCACAATATTGACAATACCGTCACTTGCAAGCTTTTGTCGATCCAATACCACGCTGTTTTCAATCGTTCGGTTGTTTTGGTTATCGATATAGGTCTTACCGCTCTTAACGGTTTTGACCTTTTTGAGGTATTTTGGTGTAATCTCCACTTGATCCCCATCGCTCATTAGCAAGATATTACGCTCAGGTACACCACACGCTACTCCTGTACGAGCGTGCTGGGCAATGTGATTATACTCACCATGCACTGGTAAGAAGAACTTGGGTTGAACAAGCCGTAAGATAAGCTTTTGCTCCTCTTGTCCTGCATGACCTGAAACGTGAATATCGGCAAACTCACGGTAACGTACGGTAACGCCAGCTTTCATCAGTAGGTTCATCAGACGTGAAACCGACCCCTCATTACCTGGAATAGCAGAAGCGGAGATAATAACCGTATCGGTAGGTTTGAGCTTGATGTGTCGATGCTCATCGGTTGCCATGCGTGAGAGAGCCGCCATCGCTTCACCCTGTGAACCTGTGGTGACGATGAGGACATCGCTGTCTTTAAACTTACCCACCTCATGGGCATCAATAAAGTTTTTATCGGCAATATCGATATATCCCAAACGTCTTGTTGTTTCAATATTTCGCTCCATTGATCGTCCGATTATACAGAGCTTTTTACCCATCTTAACCGCTCGCTCCATCACCTGATAGATTCGATGGATATTGGAGGAGAAGGTAGACATAATGATACGCCCTTTGGCTTTGCCAAGTAACTCATCAAAGGTTTTACCCACAACAGCTTCACTCTTGGTAAAGCCTGGGTTGTGTGAGTTGGTACTATCGGAAAAGAGACAAAGTACCCCTTGTTCTCCATAGTGTGCAAAACGGTGCAGATCCATGGTATAACCATCAATTGGAGTGTGGTCAACTTTAAAATCAGCGGTGTGCATAATCACACCTGCTGGTGTCTGAATGGCTAATGAACAGGCATCAATAATTGAGTGAGTTGCGTGCAACCACTCAACTTTAAATTCACCAATATCGTAAATCTCTCGCTTGGTTACATAATTAAAGTATTTTACATCATCACGCAATCCATGTTCGTGAAACTTATTTTCAATCATCGCTAAGGCAATAGGTGTGGCGTAGATTGGGAATTTCATCTTTTTAAAGAGATAAGGCATAGCTCCAATGTGGTCTTCATGTGCATGGGTAATGACAATCCCTTTGATCTTATCTTTGATTGTCTGAAGGTATGAAAAATCAGGAACCAAGATATCGACTCCGTGCATTGTTTCATCGGGGAAGCTCATTCCCACATCGATGATAATCGCACTCTCTTCAGTTTCGAGAACCGCAATGTTTCCACCAATCTCTCCTAGTCCTCCTAGAGGGGTAAAGCGAATTTTATTATTATTGCGTGGATCAATCTTTCTCCACGGTGTCATTCGGCTCTCCTGTGCCTTTTTGTTGGCAATGATAGAGAGTTTCATCTCTTGGGAGAGTTCACCGCTTACGGTATTTTTCTTGCCACGTGAGCGGTTGCGGTTGGAGTTATTGGTGTTACGCTTTTGGTTTGGGTTACGCCGCTGGTTATTATTACTACCTTGCGTACGTTTATTGGGCTGGTTGGTTACCTCTTTTTGAGGTTTTTTTTGATTGTTTGGAGTATTTGGTTTGCTATTGGTATTGGCACTGTTATGACTATTATTGGTTTCTTTTTCCATCTATCAATCCTGTATTAATTTATTTAGAGTGTTTTAAATAACTTATTATAGGTTGATGTTGAAGCCTCGTGAGGTCGTGTATTGGCATCTAAATCCAGTGTTTTAAATGCCTCTTGGACACTATCTTTTGAAAAGTTCTTTGCAAGATTGTTAAGAAGTTTTTTACGAGGTTGCCTAAAAGCTACCTTTAAAAAGTCTTCAAAATCTTTATCATCTTGCGATGAGCTCTTTTCAATCAAAAGCACGGAAGAGATCACTTTGGGTATAGGTATAAAGGCCTCTGGATCTACATCAAAGCAGATCTGTGCTTTACCTACATTTGCTGCCAATACCGAAAGAGCCGAAAACTCTTTTTGCTTGGGCACGGCTGCAAACTTCAAAGCCACCTCTTTTTGAACCATAACGAGAATTGATCTACAGTTAGGATCCTTTAGTGCTTTTAGGATGATAGTTGTCGATATATAGTAGGGCAGATTGGCTATTAGATTGTACTCTTTATCTATTAAGCTCTTGTGCTCCCAACGCTCAAGCACATCTCCACAACGAATCTCAAGTTTCCCTTGACGGATGGAATCTTCAAATTCAGAGTTTAGATGCTCACATAGTCTCTTATCGACCTCAAATGCTATAACATCTTTTGCTTTAATAAGCTCTCTTGTTAAATCACCTAATCCAGGTCCAATTTCGACAACTTGCAAGTCATCATTGGGCATCGATTGGATGATCTTCTGTTTATAGTAATCACTTTTTAAAAAGTTTTGTCCAAACTTCTTATCTGCAAATTTAGCTAAATCCATTAATCTTTCCATTCTACTCTAATTTTACTTATATTTTGCCATTAATTGTACTTAATGATTACTTAAATATAGTATTTGTATAATAATAGCATAATAATAGATAGAGGAGCTGTAGAACTCTACTCTTTTTGCATCAATTCACTATAGAGTTTTTCGACTTTGGTTCTTGCCCATTCGTGATTGACATTACGCAAAAATTTGAGACAGGATTTGATGCTTTGTTGATGGTTAAAGCAGTTGATATTGATCTTTTGTCCCAAGGTCTCCCATCCATAGTGCTCTACCAACGTATTTAATATCGCTTCAAGTTTGACCCCATGCAGTGGGTTGTTTTGATGATTCATAATAATTTCTCCTTGCTTGTTACTCTGTGCGTTTGAGTCTGCTTTGATTGACCATATCCCTAATCAACTGCTCCATAAATTCATTAAAATACTCTTCTACTCTCTTGGATACATCACCGAGTCTACTTTTAAAATGTTTATTGTACCTGTAATCTTCAATCACTTTGCCTTGATGTTTAACCAACACCTTCATCGCTACTGAACACTCTACATCCACACCCAATAGAGCATTAATGGGATTGAGTGCTTGTCCCAATGCTTCGATAACAGAGGTATGGATATATTGATTATACTCAATCTCCATCACATAAGGGCTATAGATAGAGAGACGTTTAAAGTAACCACTCTTTAAAAGCAGATTTCGAGCACGGTTGTGATATTTTTGATTGTGTACATTGTGTTTGCTTTGGAGTTGGCTTGCAAAATAGTGTTTAAGCTCTACATTCATTACAGGAAAGTAGGCTTTGGGTTTAAGTTGATGGGGAGTACAGCTAGAGAAGATCAATACACTTACAATCATCAAGTAGTAATGCAATGTTTTCATACCTAGCCTTTTGTCTTTTTACTATTATAGTTGATTAAGATTAAAGTTTGGATACTCCTTTGTGCTATAATCACACTATGAAAAAGCTACCCATTCACGAAGTCTTAGCCCAAATTCAAGCCACTGCCAAAGATCACCCGACCTTTATACTTCAAGCACCTCCAGGGGCAGGTAAAAGTACCGTTGTACCGTTAGCATTTTTAGATGCCCCGTGGCTAGAAGATAAAATTATTATTATGTTAGAGCCCCGTAGGGTGGCAGCACGTATGGTAGCCTCACAGATGGCAAAGCTTTTGGGTGAGAAGGTAGGAGAGCGAGTTGGGTATCAGATCAAGATGGAGCGATGCCAATCGGCTCAGACCAAAATCCTCGTCGTTACCGAAGCGATATTGGTGCGGATGCTTCAAAGCGATCAGGCACTCGAAACCGTGGCGATGGTAATCTTTGATGAGTTTCATGAGCGAAGCATTCATACTGATCTCTCTTTGGCTCTCTCCTTGCAAGTACAAGAGTTACTTAGGGATGATTTAAAAATCCTTATTATGTCCGCCACACTCAACTCAAGTGAACTCACCAAGCTTTTGGGTAGTGTACCTGTGATTAGCTCCCAAGGGCGAATCTTTGAGGTGGAAAATATCTACCTGCCCAAAAGCACTCCGCAACCTAACTACAAAACGCTTACTAAACTATTAAGCGACACTCTCTTGCACTCTATCAACAATGATGAGGGGGATATTTTGGTCTTTTTGAGTGGGGTCAAAGAGATTAAGGCTCTGCAATCACTGCTGTTAAAATTGGTTCACGATAATAGCATCGAAATCCTCCCTCTCTACTCTGCACTACCCAAAAAAGAGCAAGATCGTGCCATTACGCCCAGCCAAAAACGCAAAATCATTCTCTCCACCAATATCGCCCAAACCTCTCTTACCATTGAGGGGGTACGCGTTGTGGTTGATTCGGGTATGGAGAAGCTCTCTCGTTATAACTACGCCAATGGGATGGATCATCTTGAGCTCTCCTTTATCTCCCAAGACTCCGCGACTCAGCGGGGTGGTCGAGCAGGACGGCTCAGCAGTGGCAAATGCTATAAAATGTGGCACCAAGAGCGACTCCTAGCCCCCTCAACTAAGGCGGAGATTTTGCGTAGTGACCTCTCCTCACTTTTGCTTGATTTGGCTCTGTGGGGTGTGGAGGAGATGGAGGAGCTTAAGTGGCTTGATATTCCTGATGCCTCCATCATTCGTGAGAGTCAAGAGGTACTCCAAGAGTTGCAGATGTTGGATAGTGATTTTAAAATCACCCCCTTTGGCAAAGATGCCATTGCCTTGGGTATCCACCCCCGTTTTGCCTTTATGATTCTCAAAGCCAATGAGTTGGGGTATAGTTACGAAGCCTGCCTGCTTAGCTCGATGCTCACCCTCAAAGATATTTTTAAAAGCAACCATCAAAACGCTGATATCAAAGAGCGGTTTGTGCATCTTTTTCATAACGATATTCACCATGAGTTTATTCATCGTTACAGGGCTATTGAGGTCTACAAACAAGCCGATTTTTTCTACCGTAAACTCAAAAAAATAAAAAGGGTTGAACCCAAAAACGCTACACTCAATAGCAACATCCTTCCCATCCTGCTGCTCTTTGCCTACCCTGATCGACTCGCCAAACAAAGAGGCAAAGATAATCTGCGGTATAAACTGAGCAACGGCAAAGGGGCGACGCTAAACAACAGCGACAATCCACTCTTTAATGAGCACTACCTTGTTGTCGCCAACCTCAATGCTCACAATCGTGACTCCTTTATCAACCTTGCGATGAGTATCTCATTAGAAAGCATCCGTAAATACTTTGCACCCTATTTTGAAGAGATTGAGAGTACCCAGTATCTCAAAAAGAAGCAAAAGTTTGAGAAAAAGAGTGCCACCTATTTTTATAAACTCGAACTCTTTGCCAAAACATCTAATGAACTCTCCAAAGAAGAACATCGTACACTCATAATTAAACAGATTGCCAAAGAGAACTTAGAGCCTCTGCCGTGGAGCAAAAAAGCTCAAAACTTGCGAAATAAAATCAACTTTATCAACGCTCAAAATTTGGATAGGGAGTTTGTTGATTTTAGCGATGCGTGGTTGGTTGAAAATATGCAAAGTTGGTTAGCCCCCTACCTTGAGGGCATCACCTCTATGGGGCAGTTAAAGAGCTTGGATATGCTGAGCATCTTAGAGGCTCAAATCCCATGGGATCAAAAGAGATTGCTTGATAAGCTACTGCCCAAAAGCATCCAAGTCCCAAGTGGCTCGTTTGTCACCATTGACTACGAAGATATCGCCAAACCCAAAATATCCGTACGCATCCAAGAGCTTTTTGGTATGAGCCAAACACCTAAGATACTGGGCAACACCACTCCCCTACAGATTCACCTCCTTAGCCCTGCCCAGCGACCCATACAGATCACCTACGATCTCAAAAGCTTTTGGGAAAACAGCTACGCCGAGGTACGCAAAGAGCTGCGAGGCAAATACAAGAAACACTACTGGCCCGAGAATCCCTATGAAGCGGTAGCAACGAATAAGACAAAAAAGGGGATGGGAGTCTAATACCAAATCCAATTTAAACCCCAATTATGTATTTTAGATCCCTATCTTCTCTCCATATTGAACAATATGTGCCTTTTTACCTAGGTGTTTGTTGATCTCTTTGCGAAAGTGTTTTTGGGCTTTGGGTTCACCGTGAATAATAAAGATACGGTCAAGTTGTTTAAAGCTCTTCATCCAGTTGATCAGCTCTTTTTGATCGGCATGGGCAGAGAAGCCATTGATGGTATAGACTTTGGCTTTGACGATTATATCCTCTTCATAGACTTGGATAATTTTAGCTCCATCAACGATTTTACGTCCCAAAGTTCCTTCGACTTGATAGCCTACAAAGACCAAAGCATTTTTTTTGTTCCACAAGCGGTGTTTGAAGTGCTGCCAAACCCGACCGCCATTACACATGCCTGCTCCTGCAATGATAATGCACCGCTCTTTTTCATCATTGATTTTCATCGATTCATGTACATCAAGGGTATAGTGCAAGTAGGGAAAATCAAAAATGCTTCCATCACGCTCTAAAAAATCACTGCAGCTTTGTGTGAGTTCTGTGTGATACTTCTCATAGATCTGTGTGGCTCGTATCGCCATAGGGGAGTCTAAAAAGACTTGACAAACAGGGAGTTCTCCACTGTCATACATCTGTTTAAGCAAGCATAAAATCTCTTGCGTTCGCTCAATAGCAAATGAGGGGATAAGCACATTACCGTTTTTATGGAGGGTTTTTTTGATGATTTTGGCAAACTCTTTGTTTGTTCCTTTAATGCCTTTGTGGTTTCGATTGCCGTAGGTGGATTCGATAAATAGAGCATTGGCTTTGGATAGTGTTTGGGGTGAGGGCATAACAATATCATTATGATTGCCCAAATCTCCACTAAAGACCACGCGTTTCTCTACCCCCTCTTCTTCAAAGCTAAGCTCAATGACAGATGAACCCAAAATATGCCCAGCATTTTTAAAGACAACCTTTACCCCATGCCCTAAATCGATCTTTTGATTATAGGAAGCTTTGATAGATTGCAGTTGATAGATCAGGCGTACATCATCTTTATCATAAAGAGGTTTGGGTACTTTTTTTTCCTTACCCATGCGTTGAGCTTTTTTATAAGCAGTCTTATAGCTCTCCTCTTGGAGTTTGGCACTGTCCATCAATACAATTTCAGCTAGATCCAAGGTAGCTTGATGGGTGACGATGGTACCATTAAAACCCTCTTTGACCAGCTTGGGGATACGCCCAACATGATCAAGGTGAGCATGGGTAATAAGCAAAAAATCCACATCACGCGGGTTAAATTCAAAAGGTTTGAGGTTATGTCCCTCAACACACCCTTGAAACATACCGCAATCAATAAGTAGTCTCATACCATTGTGTAGTTGTAAAAAATGGCACGAACCTGTCACCGTCTGTGCTGCACCAAAAGATTGTAGATAGCCCATTGCAACTCCTTTAATAGGGTTATTGTATCTCAAATAGTATTAGACTTTAAAGTCTACTCTTTGGCTAGAGGGTGTGAACGCATATAATCATTGAGTTTTTTACTGCTTGCTAGCTTGGTATAGACTTGTGTGGAGTGCATGGTAGTGTGTCCTAAAAGCTTGGAGATGTCGCTCATACGGGCATTATCATTGAGCAGCTCCGTTGCAAAGGTGTGACGCAGTTGATGGGGGGTGAGCTTAATGCCTTGGGCTTTAAAAAGCTTATTGATACGGTAGCGAATTTGATCAACACTCATGGGCTTGCTCTTTTTTTCAAAGAGGTACTTCATGGGGCGAGCATAGGCTCTATACTCCTCAATGCTTTGAGCAACAATAGGAAGCAGGGGGAGTTGCCGCTCTTTTGAGCCTTTTCCCATGATGCGTATCCACTCTTTTGATATATCTTCAAGCTTAATCGAAGCTACTTCACTGATTCGTAATCCCACGCCATACATAAGATAGATCAAAACACGCTCCTGTAACGTAGCGATAGCAAGAACCTCATCAATGTACTCTGTGTTAATGGGTTTGGGAAGGGTTTGAGGTACTTTGATAGGGTGGTCTCCTACGAGCTTTAAATCCATATCTTTATGCGTACCTAGATACTCTATAAAGCCTCGGATGGCTGAGAGCTTTTTGCTAATGGTTTTGGGGTTTTGGTTAGCAATATGCATACGAAAGGCTTTGATATCAAAACACTCTACTGCATCGTGTCTATATTGTCTATAGTGATCTTTGAGTTGTGCAAGAGGAATAGCATAGGTGGTGATGGTGTGAGTAGAGTAGCCTCGAATCTCTTTGAGATAATCTAAATACTCTTTGAGAAGTTGATCGTAATCACTTAAGGGCATACTCACGCATTCTCTCTTGCAGATAGCTTTTGCCCTCTTCAAGTTCCATATCATAAAGATGCACCACTTGATAGTAGATATCAATTTTCGAAAAGGGTTTGGGAACGACAAATTTGTCCCATGAGTTAAACTGCCAATAGTTTTGGGGTGTCGCGGTAATGATGATAATAGGCAGACGAAACTTACGAGCCAAAGCAACTGCCCCATCGCCAATAGAGTACCTTGGACCTTTAGGACCATCGGGGGTAAAAAAGATGCAGTTTTGTGCTTTTAGCTCTTTGATGGCGTGGATTATCACCCCTCTAGCCCCTTTGCGACTTGATCCACGAATAGTAGATATCCCTAGCATTGCAAGAACTTTTGCAATCATATTACCATCGTGGTGTTGGCTTACTACACCAAACTTCTCACCTTTGATGGCTAAAGCACGGTAGATCATGGGCAGAGTAAAGAGCTCACCGTGCCACCCTACAAGCAGAGCATGCTCTTTAAACTCCTCATCAAGGTAGTGGTATCTCTTTGTACTGCTAGCCCAAATGAGTCGCATGATGGCGTAGACGATGGGTGGGAAGAGCCCTAGAGCAAGCTTTCTAAGTAACTCTTTTTTTAGCCTTTTTATACTACCTCTCCTATTAGCTGTGTACGAAATGCTTGGAGAATCTTAACATCTACAAAACGACCAAGCAGCTCCTCAGAACCCTCAACTACAACTAAACGCCCTGCATCCGAGCGTCCTGCTACGCGGTTATCGCTTCGCAGTTCATCAAAGTAGACACTTTCAATCTTGCCTATTTGGCTATCCATAATCTCATCAAGTATCTGCGTATGGCGAGCTTGCAAGGTTTTAAGACGCTCAGAGGCTAAGGCACTCTCTATTTGATTGGTATAAGAGGCTGCCTCGGTATGAGGTCGAGGAGAGTATTTAAACGAAAAGAGTTTATCAAATCGCACCTGCTCTAATACATCCATGGTATCTTCAAAATCTGCTTCACTCTCACCAGGAAAGGCTACAATAATATCCGTTGAGATGGCAACATCGGGTACAAGCTCTCTAATCTTGGCACAACGATCCAAAAACCACTCTTTGGTATAGCCTCGCTTCATCGCCTTAAGAAGCTCACTCGAGCCACTTTGGAGCGGTACATGGATCTGCTTGCAGATTTTGGGATTGGAGGCAAACTCCTCTAAAAACTCATTATCCATATGAAGCGGATGAGGAGAGGTAAAGCGAATGCGTTCTAATCCCTCTACTTTGCTGACTTCTTGCAAAAGCTTAGTAAAGTTTATTTTTGCTTGATCGCCGCTAAAGCGTCTGCCATAATTGTTGACATTTTGCCCAAGCAGCATCACCTCTTTGGCACCACTTTTCACGGCTTTTTGTACCTCTCCTACTATGATCTCAGGAGGAATGGAGATCTCCTCTCCACGGGTAGCAGGGACGATACAGAAGGTGCACTGCTTATCGCATCCTATAGAGATATTGACCATTGATGAAAAAGGGTTGGAGCGATACTCGCCAAAATCAAACTGACTCTCATCGTGGTTGATATCGATCTCTACAGCGTGTTTGGTATCTATCACTTCATTGATTTTCGAGACATTTCGAGCCCCTAGTACAAAATCGACACTTGGAGCTTTTTTGATAATCTCGTTGCCCAAATGCGAAGCGGTACAGCCACACACCCCAATCTTTGCCGAGGGTTTTTTGCGTTTATTAAAGACTCCAATCTCTGAAAAGAGCTTGGAAACAGGCTTTTCGCGTACACTACAGGTATTGATCATGATCAAATCAGCCTCTTCGAGTGATTCTGTCAGTTCATAGGGCTCTTTTTGATTGAGTTGTGCAATGAGGTGCTCACTGTCGCGTACATTCATCGCACAGCCAAGAGTCTCTAAAAATAGTTTTTTCACTTAAATATTCTCGCTTAGTTTACAATATGTACTTCGTAGATATACTCACCCTCATCGAGTCCATACTTTACTTCACGCATATAGACTGAGTACTCTTTTGCTTCAAAATACTCCAAAAGCTCCTTGAGCTCTTTGTGTGAGTTCTCGTTATCAAAGTATAAAATAGAGTTTTTATGCAGATCCTCTTCAATCTTCTCAATTGTGATTGTCTTTGGTTTTGATTTCAATGTTTTTCGTGCTAATTTTAATTCCATAACAGCTAAGTTCCTCTAAAAAATTTTCTAAATGGTATATATTATACTCAAATGCCTATAAATATTGAATGAAAGATTAATCTTACTGTTTTTACATTCCACCTAACTTTCTACTGGGCATTAAAAAAGTAGGGTGCTATCTCTGCTTTGCTTTCAAAGGGCGATAGATTAAACCTCTCTTTACCATTTATCACAATTTCATACTCTTCATCCACACTGCTTTTGGCATAGGTGATAGCAATTTTACTTGCTAGGGTTTTATCTTCATGAGAGGCATCGCTACTGATAAGTGAATAGGGACCTGCAATGGGCAGACGAAGTGTGACAAACTTAGGATTGTTTATACGTTCAATTGCCTCGTTATCTTCTTTGTGTCGTCCTACAATCAGCTTAGCTCCATTGGGCAGTCTAAAGTGGCGACCGTATTTAAGTACGGCAATATCCTCTATCCCAAAGGCATCATCATGGGCGATAAACTCTCGTATTTTATTAGAGAAGTTCTCATCAGTAAGCAGACAACCACCCCCTGGGGATTCATAATCTTTAAGTCCCATCTCCTCAGCCATTCGCATCTGTACTTCACGGTTTCGACCTTGAATATCAAGCAGTTTTTCTCTATCAACCCACCCCTCTTTTTCGGGTAGGGTGGGGGCTAATAGTTTGGCACTAAGAGGTCGTAAAAGTAGCTCATCGGTCTGGGCTAGGTCAATCACTTGCTTCATCGCATCGGCTCGTTGGCTCATGGGGCGTTGCCCCATCACCTCACCCGAGATCAAAAACGAAGCTCCCCACTGCTGCATCAAGCCTTTGGCTACACGAAACATATTGGCATGACAATCAATACAGGGATTAAAATTTTTACCGTACCCATATTTGGGATCAAAAAGAATATCCCGTACAAACTGCTCTTTGATATCAACTACTCTAAGCTCTACTCCCAACTGATCACACATATTTTGCAAATGGGCGGTATTATCCTTCGTCCCTCCAAAGCCTGTATCGATATGCATCGCTATTACTTCGATACCTTGCTCTTTAATTAGCTTAATAGCAATACAGCTATCAAGCCCTCCACTAAATAGGGATATTGCTTTCATGATATGACTCCGTTTACAATCTAATAACCCAAACTATGCTTATTAACTAGTCTCTATTGCATATTTTTGGATAATCATATTATAACATAAGGAGACCTCTAAAAAGCCAAGATTTACTCTGTCGAACTTAGCTTTGGGTATTCCTTTAACATTCAAATATTGTGCAGTTTAAACACTTATGCTATAATAAATCCAAAAAGGAATCCTCATGTGCCAAGTATCACGCTATATCAACCTCTTTACCGATTTTGGATTTAAAAAGATATTTGGTGACCCTGATAATACCGATTTGCTTCTTAGTCTGCTCAATGATATATTAGGCTTTGCAGGTGAGCGAAAAATAGAGAAGATTATCTTTAAAAACGGTGAACTCTTGCCCGAAGCCCCCGAAGAGCGAAAAGCCATTATTGATCTATTGTGTGAAGATGAAAACGGTAGCCAGTTTATTGTTGAACTGCAAAAAGTATCGCAAGAACACTTTCAAAGTAGAGCCTTATACTATACCTCTTTCCCAATCCAACAACAAGGCATCAAAGGGGGATGGAACTTTGAATTGACTCCTGTTTACTTTATAGGATTGCTTAACTTTGAAATCGAACGTTTCAAAGACCACGATGAGTATCTGCACCACGGTAAAATAGTCGATATTCATACCAATAAGATTATGTACGATAAACTCAATATGATCTATCTTGAAATCCCTAAACTCAAAAAAACCAAAGAGGAGCTAAGTAATCATTTAGAGTGGTGGATATATGTGTTTCAAAACCTACATATGATGAATGATATACCCAAAGAGCTAAACTCTGATGTAATTAAAAACACCTTTGAACGTGCAGAGTTTGCCAATATGCCCAAAAATGAGCAAGAGAACTACCACAAAAATCTCAAGGTTTATCGAGACCTAGTTAATAGTTTTGATTTTGCGATTAAAGAGGGGCATCGTTTAGGAAGAGAAGAGGGGTTAGAGCAAGGAATTGAGCAAGGCATTGAGCAAGGTCAAAAGCTTGGACTACATAAAAAGACTATGGAGGTGGCGAGACTCTCTATTGCACAAGGGCTTGATAATGAAACCATTGCTACAATTACGGCATTGAGTATTGATGAGATTGAGAGGCTACGCAAGGAGTAGAGAATCTAGTTAGAGACTCTCCCATCATACAACTTTACCACACGATTGACATTTTGCAGTATATACTCATCGTGCGAAGCAAAAATAATACTGATGCCTTCATCTTGATTGAGTGCTTTCATCATATCCATTAATCTTTGGGAATTTTTGGAATCAAGGTTAGCTGTGGGCTCATCGGCTAGTACAATTTTGGGTTTAGAGGCAATGGCACGGGCTACGGCTACACGTTGTTGCTGTCCTCCGCTTAGGTTATTGGGGAGTGCATTGAGTTTACTGTCAATCTCCAACTTGCTAGAAACCTCTCTTACACGTCTATCAATGATCTCGTCCTCAATACCTTGAAGCTTCATGATAAAGCCAATATTCTCAGCTACTGTGAGTACAGGGACTAAGTTATAGGCTTGAAAGACAAAACCAATATGCTCACGTCTAAAGATCACTTTTTCATTGGAGCTAAGTGCGGTAGTATCAACCCCATCAATAATAATCTTGCCACTATCGATATCATCAAGTGTACCAATCGCATTCAGCAGTGTGGTCTTGCCACAGCCTGAAGTACCACTAAGTAGTGTAAACTCTCCTTGATCAAAATTTAAGTCAATATCTTTTAGAGCATGAATCTCTCTTGATTCCCCCTTATAAAAGTACTTATTGACACCGTGTAGCTCTATCATCGCTTGAGTACTTTGCCTCGTATCTCATCTTCATCAATTTGATCTTTTTCGTATTTGATAACGGCAATGTTTTCGCTCTCATTGATATAGGTCTCTGTAACGGCTTCAAGTGTGTTGAGTGAAGCGATTTTATCTCTATCAAAAATATCTAAATCAAGATAAACATTGCCCCGTGAGCTAGGATTATCCATGGTTAATACCCATCCTATCCAAATCAATGAAAGTATGATAACAAAGATTGCCAAAGCCTCTCGCGAGTAGTGCTGCATCACATACCCTGCAATGAGTCCTCCTAAAAAGATTCCCACATAAGCAAAGGTATTGGCAACTCCCAATGCTGCCCCTTTTTGATGCACTTTGGCAAACTTGCTTACAAAACTTTGAAGCAGAGGTTCAAACATATTAAAACCAATAAAAAAGAGCACTACTCCAATAATAAATATCCACGCAGAAGCACCAAATCCCATGGCAACAAAGCCCAGTAAGATAGAGACAATTGAGATGATAAAGACCTGCTTTCCTTTGCCGTACTTCTCTCCAAATACAGCGGCTGGCCCCATTGCCAAAAGACCAAAGATAAGGGCAGGTAGATAGACTTTCCACAATTGAGTTTTAGCCCATTCAAAACCACCCTCTGCAACGCTTTGAGTCATCACAAGAGGAATAATAAAAAACGCCATGGTCATAATGGATGAGTGAAAGAGGAAAGTAATGTACATCTTGACTAAAGCTCTATCTTTGAAGACGTGTTTCATCTGAGCCTCTTCCTCGGAGTAGGTGTGAATGATCTTGGGAGGATTGGGTACTTTGGTAAAGAGCACGCCAATTGCCATAATAGAGAGGATAGCCGTAAGCCAAAAGAGCTTATCAATCCCATACGCTCCACCTATAATGGGAGCAACAAGCATAGCAAGAGCAAAACTCATCGCAATCGTCCCACCCATTATCGCCATCGCTTTGGCTCGTTGCTCCTCTTTGACCAAATCAGCAATCATTGCACTGACAACCGAACCAATTGCACCAGCTCCTTGCAAGAATCGACCCAAGATCAGCGTATAGATGCTCTCACTCATTGCACAGATGATAGAACCGATAATAAAAATAACTAGCCCAAAAAAGAGCGTCTTCTTTCGACCAATCTTGTCACTCATCAACCCAAAAGGGACTTGAAAAAAGGCTTGGGTCAAGGCATAACCACCCACAACCACACCTGCTAAAAAGGGTGTAGCATCGGGCATCTCAATAGCATAGATCGATAAAACGGGCAGTACAATAAAAAGCCCAAAAAATCTTAGTCCAATAATCGAACTAAGTGGAAATATCTGTTTAAACATTTTTAAACCTCATAATTAGGATAAAATCTATCCACATTATATCTTATTGAGTTAAAAAATGGTTAACTGATCGCTTGTGCTTCTATTTTTTAGATCTTCCCAATCACCTCTAAGCTTTTTAGAGGTTCTCTTTAGATAAAATTTATGATTATATTGAATGCATAAGGCAAAATAGATGAAAATTGTACTGGCAACCTCTAATAAGGGAAAACTTAAAGAGTTTAGACAGATGTGTCAAGTTGAAATTTTATCGTTTCAAGAACTCTTGGGTGAGATAGAAGTCGAAGAGACGCAAAACTCCTTTAAAGGTAATGCCCTTTTAAAAGCAAAAGAGATATATAATGAGATTGTTGAACAATACGGTGATGAGTATATTGTTGTAGCAGATGATAGTGGATTGGTGGTAGATGCACTAGATGGTGAGCCTGGAATCTACAGTGCACGTTATGCTGGTGAGGGTGCAAGTGATCAAGAGAATATGAATAAGTTAATTACTAGACTCAAAGAGAAGGATATTCCATCAAGTCGTGCACACTATACTTGTGCTATAGCCATTGTCTCAAAGCATGGAGAGTACTCTCTGCACGGTTGGGTTCATGGTACTATTGGCACTACACCACAAGGTGATAAAGGCTTTGGGTATGATCCTCTCTTTGTTGCAGATGGGTTTACACAGACGATGGCTCAAATTGATAGTGATATAAAATCAAAAATATCACACAGAGCAAAGGCGTTGGTTTTGGCAAAACCAATCATAAAAATGTTAAGCAGTTAATAAAGGCAGCAGAGTAATGAGTAAAAAATTTATGGATGATCTTCAAAGTATATATGAAGAGCTTAAAGTTAGACAGAGTGCACTCAATAACTACTTTAGTCTACTCAATGAGACACATGAAGAGGCAGAGGAGACGGTAAGAGAGTTTTTATCCATGTTGGATTTAAAGTATAACAGTGAAAATGTCTTGGCAGCTCTCAATCGAATTGTCAATCTTCGTGAAGACTCTCTGGATGAAGTGCTCAAAAAACTGGAACTGCCTGAAGATGAGATTATCTACAAAAAAGAGCAGGCCTATCTTTTTGTCAGTCGTTTTCATATCAGTGAGTTTGAGAAGTTGATTATATGGATGAGGGATCATAAACTTTTAAGTGACTTCTACTGGACAGTTATAGAGGGGATGCATGCCATTGGTATTACGATGAGTGGATGGCAGAGTTCTTGGACAGCACACATTATTCATAATATTAACCGAGAGCTCTACCGATTATTCAATGGTGATGAGGAGAAGATCTTTAAAAAGCTTGAAGAGGAGCAGCTGCTTGATTTGGATGTTGATTGTTCTACAGGAGATCGATGCTACTCAGTACTGCACAAAACACACGATGGAGAGTATAAGAGTGTAGCTTATAGTGAAGCCTTTGCCGAAGAGGTCAATAATATTGTTGAGGCACTCGATATCTTAATTGAATCACTTGAAGAGAAAGAGGATAAAGTCTTTGGGCAAGAGAGAGAGTGGATTGCCTATTTTAGTGCACTCAAAGATGCATTTGCCCACAAAAATACCGATGAGCTTATTAAATATTGGGCAAAGGTAGACGAGGCGTGGATGGCAATCACCACACCCATTCAGCCAGGACACCCTTTGGAGTATTATGAGGATCACTACCGTAAAGCCGTTGCTCTTGAGTGGGATTTGAGAGTCATTGATCCTGTATTGCAAAAGAGTTCAAAGATCAGTGAAGATGTCAAATCGCTTGCCCAATCAATTAGCCAAAACCTTGGTAACTCTTTGGGAGAGAAGATTATTGCTAATAATATGAAACAAATTGACAATACGCAACTCTATATAGGACGACCTATGCTCTACTACGGGGCGGAGTTTAATGGTCTCTTCTCAGCTCAGGTCGTTCCCAATGATGAACATGTCTCATCTAAGTTGGGTAAAAAGATATTTGCCTACCCTGATTTTGTCATGGAGTCTAAAAAGAGTCGACCTACTATGCAGATCAATGTCGAATTTATGGGCATTGATTTTATGCGTGCCCAAAAAGAGTTTATCAAACGCAATCCTGAGCTATGGTATGAGATCTATAACATCACCACCATAGGGCACGAGTATGGACATATCTTGTGGATTGATCGTGATACCGAAAAGCAGATGAATCGAAGTGGACAGTTTAAAAACATTGAGGAGTTTAAGGCTACAGCTGGTGGATTGATGGCATTTTTCTTTAATGAAAAAGAGGAGCTTAAAGATCATATCATCAATGATACTGTTGCCCGTGCAGTTTCGCTAATGACATGGAGAGAGGTGGGCGAAGTACAACCCTACTACTGTGAAGGGATTATTCACCTTGATATTCTCTTTGAGAGTGGTGTACTCAACTATGTGGGAACAAGGCTTAAAATTGATTACTCTAAATATGAGGTGATGAAAGAGCTCTATTATAATGCTTATCTTAAATTAGCCACCTTTTATATTGAAAAACATGATGCCAATCGATTCTTAAGTGATTACGCCTTTAAATATAACGGTGTCTATCTACCCCAAGATGATCGTGTACGTAGCTTTGTAGAAAAGTACTATACACGCTACAAACAAATTGGTCAGATGACCATATCGATTTAAGAACAGACTCGATTTCTACCGCTATTTTTAGCTTGGTAGAGAAGCTCATCGGCTTTTTTGAGCACCTCTTCCATCTTTTCATTATGTTCAATCTCTTCTACCCCCATACTGATAGTCAGTTTAATATCACTGGGAAATGGACTATTTGCTACAATTTGACGCAGTTGATTGGCCTTGAGTACTGCTTTAGTAAGATCACTGTTGTGCAACAGTATCACAAACTCCTCCCCACCCCACCGAGCCAAAATATCCTCCTCACGTAGATGTGTTTTGATAATGGAAGTGAGTCGTTTGAGTACCTCATCACCTATTAGATGACCGTAGGTATCGTTAATCTTTTTAAAGTGATCAATATCAAAAAAGATGATCACTCCCTCTCTGTTGAGATCCATAAATTCACTTAAGTAGTTATGAAAAAAATCTTTATTGTAGACTTGTGTCAATGCATCGGTTTGGGTTTTGATACTAAGTCTATCGATAGTATTAAAATTATCAATAATTGTCTTATTATAGATCTGCATAACAATGTAGAGTATGATAATGGCAAAGAGCAAGATCATAATATTAATAGTATTAAGACGTGTCAATGAACGTTGATTGTCGTTGATAAATGAGGTTATATTATAGGCAATCACAATTTTAGCAATAGTCTTTTGATCATAACTTTTAAGATTTAGGTTATTGATAATAAGATACTTTTGTCTCTTCATCTCTACAAAATCTATTTTATTATTGATAGTATACTGTCTAAAGATCTTTTTAAAATAGTTATCTTGATAGATTGTAACCATTCAGCACCCACGAAAGATAGGTAGATAAGATTTACCTACTAAAGCATCTCTAAGGCCTTGAAGTATAGAGATATTATTCTTTTTGAGTGTAGAGATATAGCTTTTGATTCTAC
>Ga0193964_1000085_pt1 | contig 48020 bp, 39 predicted proteins | sample FB_7_MG_FD_140323 | JGI IMG/M metagenome (GOLD analysis project Ga0193964, IMG submission 140323) | Microbial mat bacterial communities from the Broadkill River, Lewes, Delaware, United States - FB_7_MG | ecosystem: Environmental > Aquatic > Freshwater > River > Microbial mats | place: USA... | reverse complement strand
AATATAAATTCGGGTACTACATTAAATATTTAAGAACTCGAAGCCCTTATACAGGGAGTTTGAGCTTCAAAAATTGTCGATTTTTAAGGTTTTTGGGGGTTTTGGTGTTGAAGTTGGGTTAAAGAGAAGTCTATCCATGATTGAATATAATATCTATTGTGATGAGAGTTGTCATCTTGAAAATGATGGGCAAAAGCTGATGACGCTATTTGTAGATAACGGCATCGTTTCTCCTTCTACGCAGGGTAGATGAGATGGTAGCCTCTGTTTTGCTATGCGGGCAACAGAGACTAAAGCCTTTTGTAGGACTCCGACACTGGGTAGAAGTCAATAGTAAAATTAAAAATCGATATAAAATGGCCACATCATCTTAAAAGTTGATGAGGAAAATGATGACTACTGAAATGGCATTTAAGTTAAACTTACCACGGTTTCTTCTCATAGATATACCCTTTATTGATCAACTCATAGGCTTTGGAGCTGATGGGTTTGGTGTTGGTTGAGGGGGTGGTTTTGGAGTCTAGTTTGACCTTATCGCTTTTGCTATCTCCTCCTCCACTGCTTTTTTCATTGGACTCTTCGCTTCCCTTTTTTTCATCCGACTCCTCTTTGTCTTCAGAGCTTTTGCTCATGCCTCCTGTGGGGTTGGTTGCTCCCATCTTGGCGTTGTATTTAGATTTGAGATAAATTACTACTTCAAGATTATGGCGTGTTTCGTTGCTATCTTGCAATTGCAGGGCTTTGATATAGTAGTTTTTGGCTTTGTCGTAATATTTTAGCTTGGCTTCGCAGTTGCCAAGGTTGTGGTAGAGTTGGTGTTTGATCTTTGGATTGGTCGTTTTGATGCTTCGATACAACGATAAGGCTCGTTTATAGGCTCCAAGTCTGTAGTAACTGTTTGCCTCAATCATACGAGATTGCATGGAGGTTTCATCAATTTTATTTAGCGTTTGGAGGCTTTGGTTATACTCACCACTCTCAAAATATCCATTAGCCTTAGAGAGGTAGTAGTTATCTACCACCCCTGCATTGAGATGGATACCCATTAGTGCCAAGAGGGCAATGAGTTTGAGATAAATTGTCGTATAGGCATGAAGCAGTAGTCCCATAGTAATCACTACCAAAATATAGTAGAGGTCGTAGTAGCTTTTGATATTTTGTTTGGCGATAATCTTGGCTTGGTTAAGGTTCTCAATATACTCATTAATTTCACTTGCCACCGATGCAGGATTACTAAAGGAGATAAACTCTCCCCCCGTTGCTTTGGCAAGGGTTTCCACGCTTGGATTGAGACGAGAGATAACGATATTGCCCTTTTCATCTCGCAATAATCCATCCTCAACACCAATCGAAGCCCCTTTGGTCGTTGCCATGGCAACGGCAATGATTTTGATGCTATTGGCTCTAGCCAACTCAATCACCTCACTATCAATGCTCTCATCCCCTCCATCACTGAGTATCACTAGCACTTTGGCAGATTTGGGGAATTTGGCAACTTTTGCGATTAGCCTTTTGAGATTGGTGCCTTTGGTGATAATATACTTTTGATTGAGGCTATCTAGTGCCATCTCTACGACTCTATGGTCTTGGGTGAGGGGTGAGAGCATCAAGGCATTGGTCGTAAAGCCAATCAATGCTATCTTATCATTTGGATTGATTTTTAAAAACTCTTTGATAATGCTTTTGGAGGCTTGAAGTCGAGAGGGTTTAATATCCTCTGCCCTCATGGAGTAGGAAATATCAAGTGCCATCACCACAGAGCTAATGGGCATCGCCTCTTGGCTAGGTTTATAGCTAATGACAGGACGAGCAAGGGCGATAAGTAGTAAGATTAAGATAAGCCATTTGAGATTATGCTTAGCTTTGAGGTTGATACCTTGGGTATAGATATAGGCACTAAGGGGCAAAAGAAAAAATAGAATCCATGGATAAATAAAGCTCAACTCTTTGCTCCTATTTCAATCAGTTCCCGTCGTTCAATCAACCACTTCTCAAAAAGTGGTACACGGATTTGATTATCAGCGGTGATAAACCCATACTCTTTAAGACGCATTAAGGCTCTCTTTTGCTCTTTGGTTTCTTGTGTGATAGCTTCATTGGCTAATATCTGCTCAATTATCGCTCTTTGGGTATCATCGCAATACTCACGCCAAAAGATTGTCATGGGGGCTTCATTGGTTTCAAATATTTTACCTTTTGCTTCATCTAATATCGCTTGATTTATATCTTTGATCCCTTTAGCATTGGCAATATCGACAATAATAGAACAGATGGTTTGGAGCAGTTGGGGGTGTCCTTGGGTTAGCTCGATGATGGCTTCTACCACACTATCATCATAGACCAAACTAAATTCAGGCACAGGATGGGTAATCAACTCTTTGGAGTCCTCAGAGGAGAGATAATCAACCCGTAACTTTTGAATCTGCGGAAAGTACTCATCCCAATTGGGTTGGGTAAGCTCGGATATATCCCTAAGCCCCACAAACAAAAAGACCACCTGCTCTTGATTTTGTAAAAATCCACGCATATACTCTAGTATCTCAGGCTCTTGTGAAGCGATGTTTCGGTGAAAGTTCTCATACTCATCAAAGGCGATAATGAGTTTATAATTAAGCTTTTTGGTATGTCGCTCCAAATACTCTTCAAAGGCTATCCAGTTATCAGTGGTATCACCGTTAAACTCTACTATTTCATCAATGCCCAATTTGGTGTTAATTTGCTTATTTAGATTTTCAAGCAACTTGATAAACTTCTTATTTCGTGCTTGTTGCATATCGATTTTGATAATCTTAAATCCACTTCCTAGCAAGACTTCAAGGTAGTTAATCAATGATGTTTTCCCCACTCTTCGCTGTCCTTGGATAAAGAGTAGGGGCATGGTGGTAGAGGTATGCACCACTCGTGAAAGAGCATCTTTTAAATCGATTCGTCCTTTAAAGGTTTTTGTTTTGTCATTAGGGCTAAGAGGCTCACCGACTCGGTAGATATTGGCTTGGATGGGTTCATTGTTGGCAAGTTTGAGTTCAAGGTTACGCAGTTCACTATGGGCTACCTCTAAATTTTTACGAATAGCTTTAAGGTAATACTCTCTCCATCCTCTTGTTTCTTTTATCATATCTTCTTCTAGCTTTTTTAAAATCTTTATTATGTCTTGAAGAGACTCTTTTTTAAATTGGAGGTTGTTTTGGGTGTAATAAATATTTAGTTCATTTTTGTATTGGGTAAGGTGATCGGTAAAAGATTCTGTAGGTTGTTCTTTTTCATAATCTTTTGGTACTTCTATAGTGTTTTTTAGAGGGTTATGATAGAGCTTTGAAGCATTTACTACATTAGATAAATGAAATGCTAGTTGTCGTTGATGCAGACGATATTCAAATAAAAAGTTTATAAAGTGTTTTGCTATGTTAGGTTGTTGAAAACTCTCTAGTGATAAATATTTTTGAAGTCCTAAAATAGGGGTATAGATAAAACTATCAGCTAAATAAGGATTATTTTTTAGAGAAGGCTTGAGAAATTGATATTTAATAAAATGGTATAAATATGAGTGAAAACCATAATAAACAAATAAAAAACCTATCATTACACCTGATAAAATAATACTGACTATATTATCTTCTTTATCAGAAAAACTAGATAATAGAGCCATTGATACTGCAAACAATAATGCTAAAATTCCAATAATAAAATTAGAAATAGATTGAGGAATACCATTTAATTTTTTCATTTCTGGGTACAAATAACCAGTTAATATTATTCCTCCTATTAAGTTTATAATAAATGTTTTTTCTAAACTAGAGTTAGGTAATATCATAACAATTGGTATACTAAAATGAAATAAGCAACATAATGTTACTCCCCAAACAATATTTTTTACTAGAGTCAATAGAATGGAAATTAAAAAAATAAATATTAAAAAAATCGTTAATATAATTAAATCTAGTAATATAGGATAAGTATGGTGAAATTCGTTCATAAATTGGCAAAGAGGGGATGTACCTATTTGAAAACAATTTGAATAGATAAATGGAATATCGAAGATAAAAATAATACTAGCTAAAAAGCTATATAAAAAAAGAGAAAACATGAGAATCAAAAAATATGTTTTAAGTAACAATTTTTTGTTATTTTTTTCAGGCTTTGTCTGTAGAAAAGCTTTTAACTTAACAGGTTCAGTAAAAACCCACTTAAAAAGCTCCCAAGAGTTTTTGGGTGTGGTGCTCATATTGTAGGGGTTTTCGTTTCTATCTTCGTTCAAAATTTTATCCTTTGTAGGGTGCGTCCTGACGCACCGTCAAATTGATGTTGGATATTGTGATATACTTCATGGTTTGCTTTAAACGGTGCATCGGGATGCACCCTACGGTAGTCAAAGAGTATTGTGGTTTCACGAAAAAATCAAATTTGTTTAAAGTGTTTGGAGTCATTATCTTTTCTTTTAAATCCCTAATTTGCCCTAGACGTTTGGCAGTGCCAAACCTACGGGTGCTATATCAATTTAGTATTTTCTACCTCTGCTATGGCTTCTTCTAAATATTTACGATTGGTTGTCGATCTGTTGAGATAATCGGTATCATCAATAGTTTGATATTTATCCTTGATGTGCATCTCCCACGCCTGATCTTCTAACTCTCTTTTGGAGTTGTTGGCATATTGCTTTAGGCTACCGCCTAGAGAGGCTATATCCTCTTGCTTATCAAGAAATAGTTCTTGATTTTGTTCTACAAGGGTCACAATAAATTGAGAAAACTTTTTGACATCCGATTTAAATTGATCGACAAACAGTTTTTCTATTTTTGGATTATTAAGTTCAATTGTCACAGTTTACCTCCATTGTTTTAAATTATTATAGCATATCCGTAGGGTGGATGCAATCCACCGTCAAATTGATGTTTGAACCTTTGATACACTTTATGACTTCCCTTAGGCGGTGGATTGCATCCACCCTACGAACCCTTACCAAATTTTACTAAAATATCAAATATCTTTTTAAAAATATTTTTGGTCTCTTTGGGATATCGCTTGGCATAAACTACGGCTTTATCCGTTAATGGTATATTATTCTCTTTATGAAACTGCTCTTTGAATGTATCAAAATTCATTATAAGTGTTGCATTGTCATCATATTTCCCAAACTCAATCTCACGGATGATAAATTCCATAAAGCTAACTATCTCTTTAGAACCAATCACCATATTGGCTAATTTGTTATACTCAATCTCTTTATTGGTTCGAGATTCTAACTCTATTTCAATATCACTAAGTGTCAATGGGCTAATCTCCATCACTTGTAAATCCAATGGAGAGGTAGAGAGTTTATTATCATGGTAGAAGTTATGATGGCTATAGTTTTTGCTTGATAGAACAATCAACGAAGCATTATGCTCACCTTTATAGGAGTTTAGCTCTCCAAAAAAATCAAAATCATACTTGCTATCGGCATTATCTTTGTATAGCTCTTCAAAGTTATCGATAATAAAGAGTGTTTGATTATGACTGCTTGTAAACTCTTCTAACACTTCACTCAATGTCTTAGCATTAGAGCCTAATTGCTTTTTGATCTCATCTACAAATTTATCGTAGCTATTACGAACCGTGCGAATATCAATATTAATGACCTTTATCTCACCATCCACCAAGCTCAACAAGTCCTCAATAAACCGACTCTTGCCAATACCTTTTTCACCAAAGATATTAATAGATTTGAATTCTTGGACATACTTTTCATAAACAAGATTTGTAAAATCAGGTCGTAGCAGGTGGTTCATGGATGCTCCTATTTTAAAGCTTGAGTAATAGATTATATCTAAAAATCTTTGAAAAAATATGGTAAAAGATATGCCACAAAAGCCTATAAGAAATTTTTATAATGTTTTTATGCTATAATCTAAGAAAGCGAGGAGATATTATGTCAAACTTGGCACTCATACCACGATATACCTATCAAGATTATCTCCTTTGGGAGGGAGATTGGGAATTAATTGAAGGGATTGCGGTCTCGATGGCTCCTGCTCCGATGCGTATTCATCAACAAGTTGCCCGAGAACTCTTTATCGCACTCAATCAAGAAGCATTAGAAGAGTGTGCGTGTGAAATACTTTATGAGACGGATTGGAAACTTGCAAATGATACCATTTTACGTCCTGATATTGTTGTGGTATGCAATGAAGAGAATGAACGCTACCTCACCAAAGCCCCAAAAGTCATTATTGAAATCCTCTCATCTTCTACAGCCAAAAAAGATGAGACTATCAAATACAACATCTACGAAGATGAGAAGGTGGAGTATTATATTTTGGTCTACCCCGATGACCTCAAAGCCAAAGTCTATAAACTCAAAGAGGATCAATATACCAAAGTGGGTGACTTTACCAAAGAGCTGCTAAGCTTTGAAGATATTGATTGTGATTTGGAGCTTGATTTTGAGCAGGTGTTTAGAAAGTTTAGAGCCTAGTACCTTAGAGTAGTATTTATGGATTAAAAATATGGCACAACCATGAAACAAAAACAACGAGGCAAATTTGATCAAAACTTTGATCCACTTGTTGATAAGTTTAAAGATCACATCTATGGGGGCTTTAAAGGGGAGTGGCGACTGAGATTGCTTCAAGAAGATTTAAATGCACTCTACCAACAAAAACCCCTTGATATTTGGGATGCGGGGTGTGGGTTGGGGCAATTGGCTCTTTGGTTTGCCCAAAATGGTCATAAGCTTATCTGCTGTGATATATCTTATAAAATGCTTCGAGAGGCAAAAGAAGCTTTTAAAGTGGCAGGAGTGGAAGCTACCTTTGCAAAACTTCCTGCCCAAGAGATGGCAAAGCAAATTCAATCCCAAGATTTAGTACTTTTTCATGCGGTGTTGGAGTGGCTTGCCAATCCCTTAGAGACATTGGAGAGAGTATCAAACCGTGTTAAAGAGGGAGGGCATCTCTCTGTGCTTTTTTTTAACTATCATAGTTTTGTCTACCGCAATACCTTGCGTGGTGGATGGCTCATCCCCCATGTTCAAAATAAAGAAGCATGGTATGGCAAAGGCAAAAAGCTCACTCCTCCCTATCCCCAAAAACCCGAAGAGATAGTAGCATGGTTAGAGGATAATGGATACACTGTTGAGGCTCATACAGGTATACGCATTTTTCATGACTATATGAGCAATGAAGCATTAGAGAGCTCAAATATAGATGAACTGATGACACTAGAGTATGAGTATTGCCGAAGTGATGTTTATAAGAATATGGGACGCTATATTCATATTTTGGCACGCAAAAATTTTAGGAGTCAATCATGCGAATAGTTTTTTGGATTTTGAGCTACTCACTGTTGCTTAGTGGTGATACACTAAACTACCTTAACCAACTGCGTACTAAAAGTGGATTGATACCACTTCAAAGCAATGCACTACTCCAACAATCAGCCTATAATCATGCTCTCTATTTGGATAAATACGATGAGGTGGGGCATGATGAGAATCCAAATAAGCTCTACTCTACGGGTAGAAGCATCAATGATAGAGCCGCTTATGTAGGGTACAAGGGGAGTGTTTTGGAAAATCTTTCTATCTCCCCCGATGCCAAAAGCTCTATCGATGATCTTTTGGGGGCAATCTATCACCGTTTTGGCTTTTTGAATCTCCATATTGATGAGGTTGGAGTTGCCCAGTATCAAAAAGATCGTAAGGGTGGATTGGGCAGTTATGTCTATAATATGGGTAATTCCAAAATAAACAAGTTGTGCAGTGGTAAATCCTATCAAGGTTATGGCAAGATCTACACAGGTGCGTGCAGTGAGCCAAGCTTTAAGATCAATGGCAACAGTTTTAGAGAGGCTCACTACTTCAGTGCCCGTAAAAATCCCTCTATTGTACTCTTTCCTTACGATAATGCCAATGAAGTACCTACAACCTTTTACGAAGAGATCCCCGACCCGTTGCCTCATTGCTCTGTGAGTGGCTATCCTGTAAGCATTGAGTTTAATGCAAACCACTTTAAAGCTGTAGAGCTGATACGTTTTGAACTCTTTGACAAGCACTATGAAAATGTTGAAGCCAAACGAATTTTGACCCAAGAGAGTGACCCCAATCATAAACTCACTGCTTTGCAGTTTGCCTTTATGCCCCTAGAGCCATTAAATTTTGACAGCACCTACCATGCCAAGGTTCGTTATATTGTAAATGAACAAGAGGAGACTCAAGAGTGGTCATTTCGTACCTATAAACCTAAACATACAATTTTAATTCTTAATGAAAAGAGAGAACGTTTTAATATTGCTAGTGGTGAAGAGTATTTGATCTATATTAAACCTAAAGATTGCAACGATAAATATAGCAAAATTAATTCCACTTACCCTCAAGGAGTGTCGTTTGGATGGAGGACGAAAATTTACATTAAGATTACGATAAAGTACTGTCTGTCAGAAAAAATGAAACATAAATAAATTTATAACTGTAAATTATTAATACAACTTCTAAAATTGATAACTTTTATGGTAATATATTGCACAAAATTTATACTCTCACAAAGGACAAAACGTCATGGTAAACGCAACACCACCAGATTTAACGATGACCTGGGTCGGAATCGTATCAATGATCACATTTTTAGTTGGTTATTACTTTATTGCGACAGAAGACCGCTACCATATCAACAAAGCAAAACCTGCTCTCTTTATTGGTACATTTATCTTCCTACTGATAGGATTCTACTACTCACTTAATGGGCTCGATACAGATCTACTGCATCATGAGGTCAATCACCTGATCTTAGAGATTGCAGGAATTTTCTTCTTCCTCTTTGTAGCAATGACCTATATTGAGGCGATGATTGATCGAAATGTATTCTCGGTCCTTCGTGTTCGACTCGTATCAAAAGGGTATGATTATAAGCAGCTCTTTTGGATTACAGGACTTTTAGCCTTCTTTATCTCTCCCGTAGCAGACAACTTGACGACTGCACTTATTCTCTCAACGGTACTTATTACCATTGATAAAAAGAATATCGCTTTTGTTGTACCTGCTGCGATCAATATCGTTGTAGCTGCCAATGCAGGGGGTGCATGGTCTCCCTTTGGAGATATTACAACCCTTATGGCATGGGTAGCAGGTAAAGGGGCATTTACAGACTTCCTCTATCTCTTTCCTGCTTCCATCGTAGGATGGGGAATTACAGCGTTCTTACTGAGTCGATACATCCCAGAAGGAAACCCTCCTGCACACGATGAGACCGAAGAGATCAAGCTTTTACGAGGAGCTAAAGTGATCATGGGTCTCTTTGCCTTTACCATTTTCTGTGCGGTAATGTCTCATCAAGCTCTTCATATGCCTGCAATGTGGGGTATGATGTTTGGTTTGGCTCTTCTTAAGCTCTATACCTATAAGCTCAACTTTGATATCCGAAGAGAGGGTGGTACAGATTCAGACTGGAACGGTGTGGATGATAGAGAAGAGAGACGTGTCAATGTCTTTAAGTTTATCGAAAAGATCGAAAACGATACACTGCTCTTCTTCTTTGGTATCTTGGCTGCCGTTGGTGGTCTTCACTTTTTAGGCTTCCTAGAGTACTTTACGGCTCTCTATCAGCAGTTTGGGGCAACGGCTGTTAATATTGGAGTTGGATTCCTCTCGGCAATTGTCGATAACGTCCCTGTTATGAGTGCGGTTCTTAAATCATCTCCTGATATGGGTGCAGATGCACACGCTCAGTGGATGCTCGTGACACTTACAGCAGGTATCGGGGGTAGTATGATCTCCTTTGGTTCGGCTGCTGGTGTTGGGGTAATGGGTAAATTGCATGGTATCTATACCTTCTCAGCCCACATGAAATATGCGTGGACGATTTTGATTGGGTATATTATCTCAGTTTCTATCTGGTATGTGCAGTTCATTATCTTAGGGATTGGACACTGATAATTTTTAAAGGTTCTTAAACCTAAATTGACTATAATACCTCATAATATACCACAAAGGTTATCATTATGAGGTATCTTCTACTCTTATTACTTTTTTTTACTTTTTCATTTTCAAAACCCAAAGTTGATTGTTCATCCTATGCCAATGATGTGGCTTCTTATTTGCAAAAAACGCTCGTTGAACTGCGTCAAAGCAAACCACCTACTAATGCCTGTGGTGCTTTTATCTCTGTCTCCATTGGCAACATTGAGCGTAATGTAACCGATAATCTTGATCCCTATTGGAGAGAGAATTTTAGCATTATTGAGGGCAATGAGTTCTATTTTAAAGAGATCAAAAAACATCTGCAAAAGAGCTTTTTGCACTACGATATGGGTGGAGGTGAAGGCAAAGAGAGACAAAACCGACACACTTGGGCTTACCGTGTGGGAGCAGTGAGCAAAACCTTTATCGCCCCTTATGATGTAGTGACAATGGGTAAACGCATATCAAAATCGCAAAGCTTTTTTGATAATACCCAATGCTCCATGGCAATCCATATTACCCAAGAGTGGTATATTTCAAAAGAAGCCAACGATATGCGTGGATTTGTCTATGAGGTTAAAAAAGATGAGAGCAAAGAGAGTCTTAAAAAAGGTAAACTGCTCTTTACTCGATTGGGACCAAACAGCGGTGAAGAGAAGAGTTATGAAGCGATTGTAGAAAAGGGGCACTACGTTACCAATCCTCTTTTGCCATCGGGTCACTACAAAGTTGAGCTTGTAGAACCCACATCGTGCAAACGAGTGCTAGAGAACAATTGGCTCTTTCGTTCAGGCATCGATCAATCCAAAAGCTTTGAAGTATCATGCAACCATTGTAACTGGAAGGTAGAGATAGAGGGTAATTATACGCTCTGTTCGGTTGCAGGGGTATGCCAAGAGGCAAAGGGGAGTATTGTGTGGGATGAGCTTCCTATTGCTTTAAAAGAGGGGTGTGTTGAGGGCTATCCCAAAGTGGAACAACTAGTCGATTCACCCTTTGATGCCTTGCAACTTACTCCACCGCTTCTCCCATCATCTATCCGTGGAGATTTTATCAATAACGATCAACTCTTTGTCTCTATTGTTCAAGCACAAGCTAAAAAAGGGATGGCAACACCACCCCATATTGATCTAAGCAATCACCCTATTATGATAGATTTTAACGCCAACAGTAAAGTACTCAAATCACTTGATAGGGATGAGGAGTTTAGTGTCGGAGCGATCCATCAGTGTTTTATTGCACCGCAAATGGGACTAAAGATAGGAGAGTGTAAAATCAAAGATATCTATAGCAAATTGCAAGAGCGTGAAGCTTTTGAGTTTACTCTTAACGAAACCAACCCCTTTAATCCCAAAGAGAAGAGTCAATTTACATTTAGATTGACACCTCAGTAGTACTATTAATCAAAAATCTACTATAATATTTTATTGATCTTAGATTGAAAAAGTAGGTAGAAGATGGGACTAATTGGTAAAAATGTTACACGACTTGAAGCCTCTCAAAAAGCAGAAGGCTCTCTAAAATATATTGATGACTACGCCTTTGATGGGCTCTATGGGGCTGTTATACGCTCATCTATCGCATACGGTGAGATTGAGCTTATCCTCTATGATCCAAACTTTGATTTTAGCGATATTGTGATTGTGACACATGAGGATATACCTAAGAGTAACAGTTATCAAATCATTCATGATGATCAGCCTTTTTTGGCTTCAAAAGTTGTCAAGTTTATCGGTGAGCCTATTTTACTCTTGGCTGCTCCTTGCAAAAAGCGTCTTTATAAAGCAAAAGAGCATATTAAAATATACTACAAAGAGTATCCGCCAAGCTTTGATATTCAAACATCACTCAAAAAAGAGGTGCTCATCTTTGGAGAGGATAATCTTTTTCACACAATTCAAATCAACAAAGGCAAAAAGCCCAAAAAAAAGGGTTTAAAGAGCATCAGTGCCTCCTTTTCTACTCCCCATCAAGAGCATATCTACGTTGAACCCCAAGGGATGATTGCACGGTATCGAAAGGGTGATATTAAGATAGAGGGGTCAATGCAGTGTCCTTTTTATGTAGAGGGAGCATTGGAAGCCGTAAGTGGTAAAAAAATAGAGGTAGAACAAGCCCCTACAGGGGGTGGTTTTGGAGGCAAAGAGGACTACCCCTCGCTTGTGGCGGTCTATGCCTATCTGTTGTCTCAAAAAGCCAAACAAGATATTAAGCTTATCTATGAGCGAGATGAGGATATCGCCTACAGTACCAAACGCCACCCATCCTATTCAACTTATTGTGCCAAAGTGAGCCAAGAGGGCAAAATTAAATCACTCAAAATTGATTTTGTGCTTGATGGTGGAGCCTATTCAACACTCAGCCCTGTGGTACTCTCGCGTGCTGCTTTGCATGTGGCTGGATTTTATGATATTGAGCATATAGAACTTGATGCCAAAGCCGTAGCGACCAATACCCCACCCAATTCAGCCTTTAGAGGCTTTGGAGCACCCCAAGCACTTTTTGCCATTGAGCGTTTTATGGATGTTTGTGCCAAACATTTAGGTATCTCACCGATTAAAATACGCAAGATTAATCTACCCAATCAAAATACTCTCTCACTTACCAAAGCCAAAGTGAGGCAGTATGAACGCTATAATCATATCTTTAAGTATGCTATAAAAGATAGTGACTTCAATGCAAAAAGAGCCAATAAAACACCCAATAGGGGAATAGGAATGGCGTTGTTTATGCATGGGGGTGGATTTACAGGAGATGGAGAGGCGTTTTTAGATTCCAAAGTGCGACTTTTGCTAAAAGAGAGTGGCAAAATCGAGATTCAAATTGCCAGTGTGGAGATGGGGCAGGGGAGTGTGACAGCACTATCGCAGATGGTTGCCCATACGCTCAAATTACCCATTGAGTATATTCAATACCATACCCCCAACACTCGACATTGTGCCAACAGTGGTCCAACGGTGGCTTCACGAACCATTATGATTGTAGGTAAATTGCTTCAAGAGGCATCTCAAAAGCTTATCGAGAGTATTGGAGAGTATAAGACTATCCAAGAGTATCAACACAAAGTCAAAGAGTATCAAGGTAAACGCAACTTTACTGCACGCTATCAAAAACCCAAAAATATTATCTGGGATGAGGAGAAGTTTGAAGGGGATGGGTATGAGGGCTACTCATTTGGCTGTTATATTGCAGAGGTAGAGGTTGATCCTATTGATTACAGTGTCTGTGTGAGCTCATTTAGAGCCTATAACGATATTGGCAAAGTGATCAATCCCGTGATGGCAACAGGTCAAGTTGAGGGGGGAGTAGTACAAGGTATTGGGTATAGCCTTTATGAGAAATTAGCTTATGAAAAAGGCAAAATTTTAAATGCCAATTTAGCCAACTACATTTTGCCATTGGCCATTGATATCGACAGAATTACAACCACGTTTATAGCCAATGAGAGTGAACCTAGTGGACTGGGTGAACTGCCTATGGATGGAGTAGGTGCAGCTATTGCCAATGCCATCAGTGATGCTTTGGGTGTTGATTTTAATCACCTACCCATTACCCCAGAGTCTATTATGGAGAGCCTATGCAATTAAATATAACGATCAATCAAAAGCTTTATACCTTGGAGTGTGCAGCCGATAAAAGAGCCTCTGAGATTTTACGAGAGCTAGGTTTTATCTCAGTAAAAGAGGGGTGTAAATCAGGAGAGTGCGGTGCTTGTACAATCTATCTTAATAACAAAGTCGTGAATGCCTGCTTGCTCTGTGCCTTGCAGATTGACAATGCTCAAATTACCACACTAGAGGGGCTAAAAGAAGAGACTTTGGAGTTAAAGAAGAGCTTTATTGATGAGGGGGCGATTCAGTGTGGCTTTTGTACGCCAGGGTTTATGATGAGCGGGTATGATTATCTTCAAAATGGTGGCAAGGCAGATGAACTACAGATCAAAGAGGCACTCGATGGCAATCTCTGCCGATGCAGTGGATACAAAAAGATTATCAAAGCGATCAAAAAGGTAGCAAAATGAAGTGTTTAACAGCCCACTCTTTAAAAGAGGCGATAAGACTCTATAAACAAAATCCAAACTTTGCTTTGTTAGCAGGTGGTAGTGATCTTAATGTGCAGATTTTTAATAAGAGCATTAAGCACGAGGGTCTGATTGCACTTCATCCGATTAAAAAGCTTGCCAAAATCAAATGCACTCAAAAGAGTGCTAAGATTGGAGCACTTTGTACGATCAGTGATATTATAGATCATGAATCGATTCAAAAACACTTTCCACTGCTGCTAGAGATGCAAAATGATTTTGCCTCCAAACAGATTCGCAATATGGCAACCATTGGTGGAAATATAGCCAATGCTTCACCCTTTTCTGATTTGATTCCACTGCTACTGGTACTCAATGCCAAAATCAAAGTGATCTCATCAAAAGGCAAACGCACTATCGCACTCAAAGATCTCTATAGAGGCTATAAAAAGCTGGATTTAAACAATGAGATTCTTATCTCAATCATACTGCCTATAAAAGAGCATCAATTTTATTACAAAAAAATTGCCCCTAGAAAACGCCTAGCCATTGCCAAGCTCTCGCTAGCAGTAACCAAAGGTAAAAAGTTTAGAGTCAGTGGGTCAGCATTAAATAGCTCTCATAGACGTTTTAAGCACATTGAGAAGTGTTTTAATGCAAAGCAAACGAGCGATAGAGCACTTAAAGAGGCAATTGATCAAGATATTGCACCCTCAACCTCCTATCGCTCCGATCCAAAATATAAAAAACAGGTACTTTTTAATATGCTAAAAGAGGCAATTGAAAAACTGTCATGAGAGTTATCCTTTTAGCCGCAGGAGAATCGAGCCGTACAACGACTCCCAAACAGCTCTATAGGGTGGGTGGTGGTGAGTATCTTATCAATCATCAAATTAATATCCTAAAGGGGTATGGTTTTGATATCTCTGTGGTGTTGGGAGCTCACTACCAAGCCATTCTATCCATTATCGATAAAGAGGTGGATATTATCTATAATCCAGAGTATCAAAAAGGGATGTTTGATTCTGTGAAAAAAGCCTTTTTTGCAGTTGATGAAGAGTGGGTTTTTATCTATCATGTTGATAGGGTAATGGCAAAAAAAGCAACTTTTGAGAGGCTTTTACAAAGCGATAAGATGATTGTTACAGTTTGCAATAACGGTATACAATCCCCACCCATTTTAATTAATTTTTCTTTAAAAGATGAACTGTTGAAGGCTAAAGAGACACGCTTGGATTACTGGATTGCTAATCAAAAAAGCGTTGAGAAAATTGAGGTGAATGACCCCAATACACTGCTCAATGCCAACACCGATGAGACACTAAGGAGATATTTTGGCTAAATTTTTTATCTATCTATTGACACTACTTGCGGGTATTGCCTCAACAACACAAGGAACCTTTAATGGTTATTGGAAAGAGCGATTGGACTTAAATACAATACTTTTAGCCAATACCTTGGTCGTTTTGGCTTGTGTGTTGCTCTTGATGCTCTTGACACCTAGCAGTGATTTTAAAGTCCCTTATGAAAAGATCAACTGGAGCTTAGCTGTTGGTGGGATCAGCGGTTTTTTTGTCATTATGATCTTTGCCATTGCCTTTCCCTCTATTGGAGCACTCAAAACTATACTCCTTTTTGTATTTGGTCAGATTCTTGCCGCACTGCTTTTTGATCACTTTGGCTTGCTTAATCTCAAAGTCTCTCCCATCGATATACAAAAAATAGCAGGTATGATACTCGTACTGATGGGAGTTTATCTGGTATTTGATAAATAGAGTTACAGCTCTTCAAAATCATCAATCACTACTTTGCTTTTAAGTGGCAGAAGGCTCTTTTTGATTAAAGCGAGCTAGCCTGTAATTTTTATTCACTACAGTGATATATAATAAAATCTTGTTTTTTTGAATCATCTTTTTCTAAATAGTCACTTTCAAAAAATTCTCTAAAAAATTTAAAGTCTTGATAATAGCAATTTAATATATTGTTTTCATTCAAAAAATCATTAAGACAGAGTCCCATAGCAAGCTCTTTTAAAAAATACCATTTTGATTCATCAAAAAAGACATCATTAAACTGTTCATGTAAATATTTTTCAACGACATTTTTTGTAGTTTCATAGATTATGTTTTGAAATTCACTATCCGCTTCATAGAGTTGTACAACTTTTTCTAAAGTAGTGGGGTATCCTTTAAAATTTTCAATATCTTCCCAGCGATAGAACTTTATATTATTCTTTTTATATAATTCATTAGTTTTTTTTATTGCTCTTTGTATTCTATTAACCGTTAAATTTGTATTTGTTCTTACCTTTCGGTGTATTTTTTTTTCATTATAACCCATGGCTCTATAGTTATGTGCTGACAACTTGTCTACAAGAAATACGGCAACTCTTTTAAAATTTACACTAAATGCTTTAATAATAAGTTCTAGTCTCTCTTCGTTAAAATAGGAGTTACCTAAACTGATACCTATAAATATAAACTCTTTATTATTGAACATTTCACATTGGTTAACATGGGCATTATATTTACTCACACTTAAAGACATCTTTTTGTCATTTACGATCCCACTATATAGCTCTTCTATTTTCATCTACTCTCCAAACATTAACGATGGTTGCTTGTGACGCAATCTTATCTTTAGTTTTAATCGACACGATTATACATTAATTTGGTTTTATTTTTGCATATTTTTGCAAAAAACTCATTTTCTGTGGTGTATAGTAAATTTTGAATATAGTACAGAGTAGATATTTTATTTTAAAATTTAAATGGCTATAATTATCTATCAATTTTATTTCTATACATTTACTTAAAATTCAACGATTTTGGGATAATCTTTAACTATTATTACGGCTAAACCTCATATACAACATCATATTAGAGTATATTTTATTAATGAAATTGAGAGTAATCAAGGAGAGTATCAATGAATACTACATTAAGGGATCATATATGCGAATATTAGGTACTGTACTGACTCTACCCGCTTTACTGTTTTCTAGCAGTTTTGAAAGCACACTGCAAGAAGAGCAACTCTGGCTTCAAGAAGAGACCTTTGTCATATCGGCTTCAAAGTTCAAAGAGAATATCAAAAAAACACCTGCATCTGTAAGTGTGATTGATGCCCAGATGATAGAAACGATGGGAGCACAGACATTAGTTGATGCTCTTCGTGCTGTACCAGGACTTGGAATACATCAAAGCAATATGTTCATTAATGAGATTGAGTCACGAGGGGTTAAGACTTGGTTTTCTGAAAAAGTACTCATCTTACTCGATGGACACTCTCTAAATTCCCTAAGAAATGGTGGTGCTACTGTCCAATACGACAAAATACCTCTTGATAATGTTGAACGTATTGAGGTGGTTCGTGGGCCAGCCTCAGCACTCTATGGAGAGAATGCCTTTACGGCTCTTATTAATATCATTACCAAAGATGCCAAAGATATTGATGGTATTGAGGCGAGTATCAAAGGGGGTTCATTTAATACCAAAACCTTTAATCTACTCTTTGGAAAAACATATGATGAACTCTCTATTAGTGGTAACATCAATGTAGTACAAAGTGATGGTTACGAACCCTATATTGCCGCTGATGCGGTAGGTAACAGTGGCATCGCAGATACCTCAAGCAAACGAAAAAATATGCATCTTAAGATGAATTATAGAGGACTCTACTTAATGGCTCACTACAGTGACCGAGAAGAGGGAGCTTTTTTTGGTATAGCCAATGCTCTTAATCATGACACACTCTTTAATTATGAAACTTTTTTTGTAGAGGCAGGCTATAAAAAAGAGGTGCTAATGGATTTCACTGTACATCTTAGAGCCTATTATGATAAAAATACACCCTATAATACTATGCAGATACTTCCTGCAGGTTTTCCTACCTCCGATCATATTAATGGTTTAAGAGCAGTATCAGCATGGGAAAGTAGTAAAACAGGTATTGAACTTGTGGGTACTTATCAAGGAGATAATGTTGTTTTTATCTCAGGTATGATGTTTGAAAAACAAAACCTTGATAAACCATCAGAAATAGGTAATTTTGATCCTTTAACGATGGCTCCTTATGCTACGATGACACTTTTATCCCCTGAACTTCGTTCTATCGATGCCGTAGATCGTAATGTTTATGCCTTTTATGGAGAGTTGATGTATGAACTCTCCAATAGCCTTAAGGTAACACTAGGTGCTAGATACGATCACTTTAGTGAATTTGGCGGCACCATTAACCCTAGAACAGGTGTTGTATGGGAAGCTAATGCAAATAATATCTTTAAGATCATGTATGGAGAAGCATTTAGAGCACCTACCTTTGCTGAACTCTACAATCAAAACAACCCTTCGATTATTGGAAATCCAGATCTAAATCCAGAAAAGATTAAAACAGTCGAACTAGGATGGCAAAACAGCAGTTTGGATCGAGTTGAATTTAAAACAACACTCTTTTACAATGATATTACAGATATCATCTCTATAGATCAAACAGGTTTACACCAAAATGAGGGGAGTATAGAGGTAGCAGGTATTGAAGCAGAACTTAAATATAATCTTGGTAAAGGATCCTATATCCTCGCCAACTACACCTATCAAGATCCACAAAATGATTACGATAAGACACTTGGAAGTGGAATATCCAAACACAAAGCCTATGTAGGGCTTAATTATAGATTTAATGAAAACTATAACCTTTTTGTAGATGCCAACTACCGTAGTGAACAAAATCGAATCTCTAGTGATACAAAAGAACCGATTGAGAGCTCTATTATTGCTAATGCCACCTTGTTGGTCAAAGATCTGATTGATGAGGATTTGACAATGAGATTTAGTGTCAATAATCTTTTTGATGAAAAAACATACCATACATCAACCGTTGCAGACTATCCACTGCCTGAACGCTCTTTTTTAGTAGAGCTTAAATACAAATTTTAGGTAAAGGAGCACATAATATGAAATTTATAATAACCTTTTTCATTTTGATAACTTTCTCATTTGCCAACACCTGTCAAATTCTCTACTACACACCCAAACAAAAAACTCAAAACTACAAGAGTTTGAAAGTACTCTTTGATAACTATCTCAAACCGTACGGTAGTTTTGAGTTTCAACCCTTTAGCGATAAAAAAACATTTGAAGAGTTTGTTAAAAATAACGATTGTCTCTTTATGCTATCGGGGTACCATTTTAAAGAGATAGCAAAAACACATAATCTTCGACCTATTTTAGTAGAGCAGAGTCAAAATAGTGTGAGCGAAACCAATGTCTTGATTGCCAAAGGGTATGGAAGAGTCAAAGGTATCGTCACCTCTGCATTTTCAACTAAATATACCAATAAACTTGTGAGAAAGTCTGTAGGAACAAGACTTGAGGTACTCAAAGTTCCTAAAGAGATTGATGCATTAATGGCACTTGGATACGGTATGAGTCAAGTAGCAGCTGTCTCAAGAGAGAGTTTTGAACATCTCAAAAAGGTCAATCCTAGTTTGACCAAAGATATGAGGATTGTTAGTGAATCACTCCCCATCTATCGTATGATAGTAGCTTCAAAGAGTTCTCACCCTATTGATAATCACAAAATACAACTCTTTAAACAGATGCATCAAGATCGAAACGGTAGAAAAGTTCTAAGACTCTTAGGCATCGATAAAATCGTTAAATTAAATCAAAATCAATTAAATCAACTAGGAGCTAGGTAATGAAAATAATGTTAAGTTTACTATTGGTTGCATTAAGTTTTCTAAATGCACAAAAAGTATTAGTGATGAACTCAAATAGCCAAGTTGATCGATACCATCAAGTAGAAGATGCGTTTAAAACAAGTTTTACTCACCCTGCAACCTATGTTGATATCTCTAAGATGGATGAAAAAGAGATTCAAAACTATCTCTATGAAGTCTATCCCGATATTGTCTATACAATAGGTACAAAAGCCTATCAATATGCCTATAAGTATATACCTGAAAAAAAGATCTTTTTTAGCTCGATTGTAAATTATGAACGGCTTTCATCAACCAAAAGATATTTTGGAGTCTCCAATGAACTGCACAGTGGTATGCAGCTTACATTGATTAAATCTTTTTTTCCAACTATTAAAGACCTTACCGTTATCTACAGTAAATATACAGAAGATATTTTAGAACACTACAAGCAAGAAGCAAAAAATCTTAATATTAAGTTAAGCACTCAAAAGATCAGTACCCCTGATATGATCGATAAGGAAAAAATTGCTAAAACAGATGGATTGCTTTTGATAGCTGATCCAATTTTGATGAAAGATGAAGCAAAAGTAAAAGAGATATTTAGAGATATGAAGCGTTATAGAAAACCTATCTTTGCTTATCATGAACTCTTTATTGCTCATGGAGCTACTTTAGTTATCTCTATTGATGCCAATACCATTGGAAGACAAATTGCGAGTATGATTCACTCTTTTAGCAGTGATAACGCCTTTACACCTATTCAGGTGCCTGTCGGTACGACGGTGATTTTTAACCAAAGAGTAGCCAATCAACTCAGTAGAGCCTATACACCTGCTGCGTTGGGAGTAGCAAGCAAGGTAGTCAAGTGACTCTAGCCAATAAGTTTATCTTTGTTATACTCTCCATTATTGTCGTAACTGTCTCATTAATGACCTATAATAGGGTTGTTGATGAGCGTAGAATACTTAATGAGGCTCTTGAAAAACGACTGGTGCTACTCAAAGAAAACCTTAAACAAAATGCTAATTATTCTATCAACCATCTAGCCGACGATGTAGAAAATGATTTAGCCTCTATGAACCTTTCACATATTACAACACAGCTTGAAGGGTTTGTTAAAAGAGAAGGGATTATAGGAGCTACAGTTATCAGTAAAGATCAATCAGCACAGTTTTCCAAAGGGGAGATAACCAAAGTGTTGACTCAAGCGTTTACTATTGATGAACAAGAGGATAAAATTATTGTATCCATGCCCATTTCACTCTCTGAATACTGGGGAACACTCAGTATTGTCTACTCGATGGAGAATCTTCAAAAAGAGACGATTGAGTCTAAAAAAGAGATTGAAAAGCAGATCAAAAACTATATTGAAAACTCTATTATTACTGCTATTTTAATTACCTTTTTTTTTAGTTTGATTGGATATTTTGTAGCCAATAGTATCGCCAACCCCATTGTCCTTCTGACACGCTCTGCACAAAAGATAGCTGATGGAAAGATGGAGGAGATATCGGAGCTTAAAAGTATTGAGAGCAGTGATGAAGTTGGGATATTAACCAAAACCTTTGTGGAGATGACATCCAAACTCGATAAATACCACAATGAGCTTAAAACGCTCAATGATAATCTGGAACAAGAGGTCAAAGAGCGTACACAAGAACTCGAAGTGCAAAAAGAGAAAGCCGAAGAGGCAACTCATGCCAAATCAGAGTTTTTGGCCAATATGTCTCATGAGATTCGTACACCTATGAACGGTATTATTGGTATGAGTCACCTTGCCCTTGCTACGGATTTAAATGAAAAGCAGAGAAACTATATTCAAAAGATTGACAACAGTGCAAAATCACTTTTGGGTATCATTAACGATATTTTGGACTTTTCTAAAATTGAAGCGGGTAAATTGACCATCGATAAGATAGACTTTGATCTCTTTAAGGTTATTGATGGAGTGATAGGGTTGCTTGAATTTAAAATTCATGAAAAAAACCTTGAACTTATTGTGAGTTACGATAAGAATCTAGGCAAAAACTTCTACGGAGATAGCCTCCGAATTGCTCAAGTGCTTACTAATTTTATGAGTAATGCTGTTAAATTTACCGATGAGGGTGAAATTGGTCTTTATATTACAAAAACCGATGAAGATCGTGTACGTTTTGAAGTAAGAGATACAGGCATTGGTCTAACCAAACAACAGCAATCCAAGCTCTTTCAATCTTTTTCACAAGCCGATGGCTCTACAACGCGAAAGTATGGTGGTACAGGTCTTGGGCTTACAATCTCCAAACAGCTTACTGAGCTTATGAATGGAGAGATTTGGGTTGAGAGTGAATTTGGCAAAGGAAGCAGTTTCTTTTGTGAAATTGAGCTCAAAGCCAACCCTGTTGATCAAGAGTTTAGAACCTTTGATGATAAAAAAATACTCATCGTTGATGACAATAAAACATGGCATGAGATTCTTCGAAGTACGCTTGAGCGTTTCCATGTAGATGTTGAGTCTGTCTATAGTGGACAAGAGGCTCTTGATAAAATTATAGACTCTGATAATAAGTATGATCTTATTTTAATGGATTGGCAAATGCCTCATATTGATGGGATTGAAGCCACAAGACGAATCAACAGTGCTAGTGATAAAACACCCACTATCATAATGGTGAGCTCCTATCGCCAAGAGTCTATTGTAGAAGATGCAAAAGATGCAGGGATAGAGGTATTTTTACAAAAACCTATTAATCCTTCTATTTTAAATGATATTCTTACAGGTATTTTCCTCAACGATGTCAAGATCAAATACTCTCATCAGACACAAAAGAGTAAACTCATTCAAGATATTAGCACACTTAAAAACTCTCATATTCTCCTTGCAGATGATAATGAGACCAATAGAGAGATTATTTTTGGTCTTCTTGAAAACAGTGGTATTCATATTGACGTAGCTTCAAATGGTCAAGAGGCAATTGATAAATACAGTGCAAACCCTACAAAGTATGAACTGATACTTATGGATATTCAGATGCCTATGGTCGATGGCTATGAAGCAACCACTACCATTCGTCAAAAAGATCAAAAGATACCCATTATCGCATTAACAGCTAATGCTATGAAAGAGGATGTAGAGAGAAGTCAAGAGGTTGGTATGAATGCTCACTTAAATAAGCCAATTGATGTTGAGAAGCTCTATCAAGTGCTTTTAGAGTATCTATCCAAAAAGAGTGATGCAAGTGAACTTGTAGAAGTATCAAAAAATGAAGAGAATCTGATTCCTCAGCTAGAATCAATTGATACGGTTAAAGGATTAGAGTATCTTGCAGATAATCAAAAACTCTATCTTAAACTTCTCAACAACTTTAAAAATGATTATGATGGGTTTAATCATAAGAGTCTTGATGCCGATACATTTAAACGCAAAATTCATACGCTCAAAGGGCTGAGTGCCAATATTGGAGCGATGAGACTGCATCAGATTTGTAAAAAACTTGAAGAGCCAGAGAACGAGCACTATTTTGAAGAGTTTTACAATGAACTTCATGTTATACTTAACGAGCTTAAGAGTAAACTTGAAGTTAATAGAAGTCATGAACATGATGCTACAGAGATGATTGGTGATGAGATGAAAAATAAACTCTTTACACAACTGAAAGAGGCTCTTGATCTTATGGAGCCTCAAAAGTGTCATGCTATTATTGAGGAGATAGAGCACTATACTCTTAGCCAAGAAGATACCAAACGCTTTGAGAGTGTTAAAAAGCTTGTAGATGAGTATGAGTTTGATGAGGCTCTTGAGCTTTTGGAAAATAGTTAATGTTAAGCATATTAAAGGAAAGTTAGATGGATGATAAGCAAAATATACTGATTGTAGATGATGAGAAGTCAAATATTGATATTGTCTTAAATCTTTTTTCACTGGTTGATACGAGCAACTATAACCTTATTGCCGCTCTATCAGGTGAAAAAGCACTTAAAGTGGTTGAAAAAAGAGAGATTGATCTTATTTTGCTTGATATTATGATGCCTGGGATTGATGGTTATGAGGTCTGTAGACGATTAAAAGCCAATCAAGAGACCAAAGATATTCCCATACTTTTTATCACTTCAAGTACGGATGAGGAGTCTATTGTCAAAGCATATGAACTGGGTGCAGTCGATTATGTAACCAAGCCTTTTAAAGCCGTTGAATTGATGGCTCGTGTTAAAATCAACTTAGAGTTGCAATCGAGTATCAAACAACTCGAAGTTTTATATAATAATCTTCAAGACTCCATTGCTTACGCAGCACAGATTCAAAATGCTATTATTCCACAACCTCAACTCTTGGATAAATACTTTGATGAACACTTTGTGATGTGGGAACCCAAAGATACAGTTGGGGGTGATATCTATCTTTTTGAGGAGTTACGTCATGACGATGAGTGCCTCTTGATGGTGATTGACTGTACAGGTCATGGGGTTCCTGGTGCATTTGTAACCATGCTAGTTAAAGCGATTGAGCGAGAGATTATTGGTAAAATCAATAAGAGCAGTGGAGAGGTCAGTCCTGCCCAAATTTTGCAACACTTTAATAAAGTAATGAAAAAGCTTTTAAAACAAGAGGATATTAATACTCATGCAGATTCTGGCTTTGATGGTGGTATAATTTATATTGATAAAAAAGAGAAGATTTTAAGATTTGCAGGGGCTCAAACCCCATTTATCTATATTGAAGATTCTGAGGTGAAGATCATTCAAGGTGACCGTCACTCCATTGGCTACCGTAAATCTAAAGATGACTACCCATTTACCGATCATACGATTAAATTTACATCACAGGTTCATGGATACTTGACAACCGATGGTTATCTTGACCAAACAGGTGGAGAGCGTGGCTTTATGTTTGGTAAAAAACATCTTCTAAGACTTATTGATGAACATAAAGAGAAAGATTTTACTTTGCAAAAGCAGCTCTTTATTGAGAACTTAAAGAGCTACCAAGGAGAGTACAGTCGTAAAGATGACATTACCCTTATGGGTTTTAAGCTTAACTGCTAATCGTTTAAACCATGATGTCAAATTTCAACCGTCTCTTTGTTGTTAATAAGCCCATCTTTCGCTCCTCCAATGGCTATATGGGCTATGTCAAACGTAAATATGGCACCAAAAAGGTAGGCTTTTCGGGTACGCTTGATCCCTTTGCTACGGGGTGTTTGATAGTAGCCACGGGGCAATATACCAAGCTTTTTCAATTTCTTGCCAAAACACCCAAGAGTTATAAGGCTACACTTTGGCTAGGGGCTAGTTCGGATACTCTTGATATTGAACATATCTCCAACCTTGAAACCACCCAAGAGCTAGATAAAAACTATCTTAATGAGGTGTTGCAAAGTTTTGTGGGTAATATCGAGTACCTTCCACCCAAGTTTTCAGCCAAAAAGATTAATGGTCAACGAGCTTATGATTTGGCACGAGCAGGTAAAAAGATTGAACTTAAGATGATCCAATCAACTATTTATGATATTAAACTCCTCAACTACTCTCACCCCTTTGTACATTTTGAAGCAACGGTCAGCGAGGGTACGTATATCCGAAGTCTTGGGCAATTGATAGCCGATAAATTGGGAGTCAATGCCACACTCTCATCGCTTCACCGCATCCATGAGGGGAAGTTTCACTTTGAAGATGAAAAAGCACTCAATCCTTTTGAGCATTTAGCCATTGCTAATAATGAGTGTATCAAAGATGAAGAGGATATTGAACTGGGTAAAAAGATCGATAAGAGCTATTTTAAAATCCAAGAAGAGGGTATCTATCTGATTGAAACGGCAAACTTCTTTGCCATTATTGAGATGAGCAATGATGAGGTAAAGTATCGACTCAACCGTTTGGAGAAGTTTAATGAGATGTAACTTTTAGTTGTTTACACTCTTAGAAGATAATGCTAGTTTATAAGGATTTTGATGTGTTGGATAAGTATAGATATTGAAGCAGATGGATTGATCCCCTCTAAATACTCTATGATAAGTTTGGGTGCAGTTGTAGTAGAAGAGGGCTTAACAAAGAGCTTTTATGCAAAGCTTAAACCCATTTCAGATCATTATCAACCTCAAGCATTAGCCATTAGTGGATTTAGCAGAGAAGAGACACTAGGCTTTGATGACCCTAAAGAGGTGATGCTACGGTTTAAAGAGTGGATTGAAGCTAACTCTCAATCAAAACCCTATTTTATCTCTGATAATAATGGTTTTGATTGGCAATTTATCAACTGGTATTTTATATACTTTTTAGGTGAAAACCCTTTTGGATACAGCTCTACCAATTTAAGGTCACTCTATCAGGGATTAAATAGAGATATGCACGTGCATTTTAAACATTTACGAAAAACTGCACATACACATAATGCCCTTGATGATGCCATAGGAAATGCCCAAGCTCTTTTGGAGATAGTAAAGCGGTATAATATAAATTTGGCGAAACATTGATGACGTTGAAGTATCGACTCAATGCAATAGAATTTGCATCACATGAGCTCTGTATTGTAAAGTATAGGTGTTTTTAATAGATGCGTTTATTTAAAATTTTGATACTTTGTACTCTCTATATCTATGCTGAGGTTAAAATTAATTTTAATGCAGACTTTAATCAGCGAGGTATTATGGAGATGTTTAACCATGATCTTTTTATGACCGTTGATGATAGAAGAGTCAAAGTGAACTCTTTTATGGATTTTTCTCTTTGGTTTAAAAAGAAAAAGTTTCAATACACACTGTCGCCTCAATATGATTTTGATCGATACAGCTTTAAATTTAATGAGTTGGATCAAAACTATTTAAATATTGTAGAGATTAAAAAATTACTGCACTTAGGTGATGGATCACTCAATACTACTCAAAAGATCGATAGAGCCTACCAAAAGATAAGAAAAAATAGTTATAAACTCAAGCAAAAAAAATACAATATTCAAGCTCTATCCCCTAGTGCTCAAGGGGCTATACTCTATAGAGATGCTCAAAATCAAATGGTAATGGCAAAAATGGTTTTTGTATTGCCTGCTTCTAAAGTGATCTATCGTCTCTATTTTAATGAGAACCATCTCTTTTTTGCCAATGTCACCTATCAGAAGAAGAGTAATCGTTTCTATTTTAGGGATGGAGAGTTAATTGAGTGGCTTGATAGTCGTAATCATACTATCCAAGATCAAAAACTTCTTGAAGCCAAAGCCAAAGAGATTATGCAAATGGTTGATTATTTGTATAATCTTTAATGTAGTGTATGTAAACTCCTCAAATTAACTAAAATGACTCATTGTCCAGTAGTCTCAAAATAAGATATTTTAAGAGAAAGAAGTGTAACCCTTTTGCAAATGTACCATCTTAAAGCGATCACCCATCATGGTAGGGGCTAAGAGGGTTTTGATCTTATCGGCTTCACGGGTATATATTTTTTGGGTGGTCTGCTTGGCAAACATCTCTAACATTTCGATGATCTCAAAACGTACCAATGCTCGTGCTTGGGTTTCATACTCTACAAGTTGCATTCCTGCATCATCAAAGGCATCGATAACGTGCTCAAAGTTAACATCAAAGGTAATATCAGCAGCTTTAAACTCATCTTTTAAACTAAGTTCTTCATCAAAAAGTGGCAAAGTAGTATGGGACTTATAGATACGAATGGAAAAGTCATTACGTACATACTTCTCACCGTAATCAAAGCTCATAAAATCCAAACGCTTAGCCGTGTTGGCAATCTCTTGGGCAAACGCCTCATAACCTACGGCTACTTCCCCTTTGATCTGCTTGTATCTATTGGCTATTTTAGCAACATCTTCATCTATCTTTTGCCACTCAATGGCATCATCCTTTACAATTGCCATCTCTCCATCTTTGATCAACTCGCAAGCAAAGGCATCAAAGATCTCATTGGAGATAAAAAAGGCATACTCTACATCAATCTCACTGAGTGAAGCAAAAAACTCTACTTTTACATCCTCTCCAAAGCGTTCATAGATATACTTTTTTTGGGCTTCTTGGACTTTGGGTTGACGCTCCACAATAGCAAACTTCATGCTCTGTATCAATGTAGGATCACAGCTATAGAGCCACTGAATCATATCGCAGATCAAATAGCCCTGATGAGCCCCTATCTCTATGAGGTAAGCATCACGAGGGATAGTGCCTTTATTGATTTGTTTAAAGATAAAGTTGGCAATTGAAGCCCCAAAAAAGGAGCTAGTACTCACCGCTGTATAGAAATCCCCACTTCTACCAATGGCTTTAAAGTTTTGGTAGTATCCATCCTCTCCATAGAGCCACTCGTTCATATATTCACTAAATTTCATAATTCTCCATATTTATCATAGGTTGTTTAATCAAAAAGAGTCTATAATTAAAAAATGATTATAACATATATCGTTTAAAGGAGCTCAATAATGAGAAGTGTTCTTGCAATCGTACTGCTTAGTGTTTATCTAATGGCTATTGATATGCCCAAAAAGATTGTCTATATCGAAGACCCTAGAGATGTATCGGATAAAATTATGGTACATTTTGTCAAAAATGACTTTGAGAGAGGTTTAGATGTAGCCAAAAAGTTTTGGATACTCTCCGATAGAGATATTGACCGTTTGGGTACACAAATTGAGCGTCAATGGAGAGTAATAAGCAAACGTTTTGGCAAGAGTTTAACACAAGAGTTTATCAAAATACAAAAGGTAGGTAGATCCTTTAGACGTTATTACTATCTTCAAAAGTTTGAGAACCATGCCATCTATTGGTCTTTTACCTTCTATCGATCCAAAAGTTTGTGGCAGATTAATGAGATCAACTTTAAAGATGATTTGAGTATACTCTTTGAGTAATATAAGAGTAACAAGATACAATTATAACAAATAACAAAAGGTATGAAAATGATTAGATATATTGTAGCAGTTTCACTGTTGGCAAGCTCAATTTATGCTCAAAATGCAGAGCAAAACTTTGTGAATGATGCGGCTAAAACAGTTCTTATGGGCTCACAAAAATCCTTTGAATCTGGAGCTCATGATCTCAAAGCCAATGAGAATATGAGCAGCCTCTATGTCAATTTTCGATACAACTTTGAGAGCAGTAGTGATATCAACTTCTATCTAGGAGCGGCTGCTGGTCTTGCAAAGCTTGAAAATGATAATCCTTTTTTGGGAGAGCTAGGTGATAGAGCTGTGATGGAAGCACTCAATATTGAGCTTAGTGGTGGGGTACGTTATAAGATTAATGATCAATCGTATATTTCAGCAGGTGGAGGGGTGATTTATTCGCAACTCAATCCAAAGTTTGAAATCACTTCGGCATTAGCTCTTTCCAATCAGTCCCTTATTGACAGACTCTACAGTAGTGGAGAGAAACTTGATGCCTACACCTATCAAGCCAATATTAAATACGATTATGAGAGCAATATCAAGGGGTATGAACCTTATGCTACAGCATTCTTGGGCTACTACTACAGCGATATTGATGGTATCGAAGAGACCTCTTCATCAACTTTGGCTCATATCAAAGCGGGTATCTATTCACCTGAGCTTGTCAAGATATACAATCTTCCTTTTAAAGTCGAACTCTACGCTCAAGAGAGTTTTGTAATGGGAGACCTTGAAGAGAATATGGATACAAGTAACTTTACCACGATTGGTATGGCATTTCACCTCTATACCAATACCATTGCTCCTTTAGTTGATAATGTCTATTTTGATGTTAACTATGTAACAGGAGATAATATTGAGGGGCTACATGTTGGTGTGAGTGCCTCTTTTTAATTTAATATCATGATTGATCTTGTCGTTATTGGAGCAGGTGGGGCAGGGATAATGGCTGCTATTACTGCCAAAAAGCTTGGTGCAAGTGTGCTCTTACTTGAAAAACTTCCTACATTAGGAGCAAAGCTAAAAGCCACAGGCGGAGGACGCTGCAACCTCACTAATACCCTTGATAATGATGCCTTTATGGCAAAGTTTGGTCGCAATGGGCGTTTTATGCAAGAGGCACTCAAAGCCTTTGACCATCAAGATTTGAGTAACTTTTTTCATAATATTGGAGTGGCAACCCACTCCCCCGATGGCTTTCGTATTTTTCCCACTACTCACAGCTCTTCTACCATCATCAATGCACTTACAAAAGAGCTTGAACGTTTAGCTATTCAAGTCATGACCAATCAAGAGGTAGTTGCATTATCTAAAAACGATACTTTTACAATCACCACGACTCAAAATACTTTTGAAACGCATAATGTCATTATTGCCACAGGAGGGCTTGGCTACCCAATGCTAGGGGCTACGGGAGATGGGCATGAGTTGGCTACTGCGTTGGGGCATAAGGTGACTTCTCTTTTTCCTGCCATGTTACCACTCCATACCAAAGAGAGTTGGGTTGCTAGTTGCCGTGCCGATACCATTGCCAAAGCCACCCTTAAAGTGGATATGAAAAAACACACCAAACTTAAAGCCACAGGCGATCTGATCTTTACCAACAAAGGGATACGTGGGCCTGTAGTCCTTGACTTTGCACGAGAGATTACTCCATTGATTGAGAAGTATGGTGAAGTGCCTATTGTAGTTAACCTCACCAAAGGGATGAATGAGGAGGATATTCGCAATACTATCAAAAGCTCTGATAGCATTATTGATACACTGAGCACATTTCTACCCAACCCCCTTGCTCTCGAACTCCTTAAACTAGCAGATATTAATCCTAAAGAGAGTTATAAAGCCATTGAGGGAAGCAAACGAGACAAACTTATTAAAATCCTAGCTTGGACACCTCTTACTATCATTGGCAGTGATGGCTTCAACAAGGCAATGATTACACGAGGAGGAGTCAGCCTCAAAGAGATTAATCCCTACACCATGCAGAGCAAAAAGATTGAAGGGTTATACTTTTGCGGAGAGGTAATGGACATCGATGGGCCATGTGGTGGCTACAATCTACAGTGGAGCTTTTCAAGCGGATTTTTGGCAGGACAACTTGGAGACTAAAAACACTATACTTCCTAAATTTACTTGATTATTGGGTAGTATAATACCCAATATGTTATAATTATAGGGAATTATAGCATTTCAAAGGTCTAATCATGCTCAAAAATATCTTAACCTTGCAAAATTTACATTGGACGGACAAGCAAAAAAGCTATACCAAACGAGAGCAATTAGATAAACTTATTAGCTTTTTACCACTCAAACAAATCATTACCATTACAGGGATTCGGCGTTGCGGTAAGAGTTCATTAGCAAAAGATGCTATCAATTACCTTATTGCTAATGGTACAAATAAACGCAATATTCTTTTTGTCAATCTTGAACACCCATACTTCTTGGAGTATCGTCACGACCCAAACTATCTTGAAGTGATTTATGAGGAGTATCTTAAGCTCTTTAACCCCCAAGAGAAAATCTATGTAATCTTTGATGAGATTCAATACTTTGAGCATTGGCAGGTCTATATCAAAAGCAAATACGAAAGCAGCGATATTAAATACATTATTACAGGTTCAAACTCCTCGATGCTCTCCAATGAACTTAGCACTTTGCTAAGTGGTAGAAGCCTAAATATTCATCTTGATACCTTTTCATTTAGAGAGTTTTTGGACTATAAACAAATCCCCTATCAAGATGAAATCGATAGATTGAGTCACAAAATTGAGATTGCTAGAGCCAAAGAGGAGTATCTTCTATGGGGTGGTTTTTATGAGGTTTTTGAGGTCGAAGATGAGATGCTAAAGCGTGAAATTTTGCTAAATTACGTTAAAAATATCATCTATCAAGACATCATTCCTCGTTATAATATTCGTAACACTGAGATAGTCGAACGTCTGGCATTTTATCTACTCTCCAATGCTACTACGATGCTTAACTACAGCTCACTTGCCCAAAGCTTTGGAATTAGTGTAAAGAGTGTACGAGAGTATATCAACTACTTTGAGGATGTTTTTTTATTCAAAAGAGTTGATAGATTTCATCACAAAGCAAAAGAGCAGATAAAATCGACCAAAAAAATTTATACTCTCGATAATGGACTATTCCAAATCGCCCCGCAAAACTCCAAAAATCTAGGTAATAGACTCGAAAACTGGGTCTTTAATGCCCTTAATCGCAAAAGTGAAACGATTACCTATATCAAAGATGGTAAAGAGATAGATTTTTATGCTCACGATAGGCTCTATCAAGTATCCTATAGTATCGATGATGCTAAGACCAAAAAACGAGAACTTGAAGCTTTTGAGGCATTTAATAAGCTTTGTGAGAATCATACGCTAATTACCTATGAGGATAATGAAAAAATTGACTCTGTGGAGGTGGTGAGTGTGGATGAGTTTGTTTTGGATGATAAATAGTATGCATCTAAAGTGGATGGACTCAGAGTTGAAAATTGGGTCTAAAGTGTACTGGATTAGCATCGATAGAGAGTAGATAACTAGCATTCATCATTTCACCTAGGGGATTTGCAATTAAAAAAAGTTTAACCTAACCACCAAACGCATCACTTAGCACACTTAGTGTATAATTCCAAATTCATTATTATACAAAGGTAAAATATTTATGAGAGCATTACTAAGTGTAAGCGATAAAGAGGGGATTGTTGAGTTTGCAACGTCTCTAGTAGAACTAGGATTTGAGATCATCTCTACAGGTGGGACATTTAAAAAGCTAACCGACGCAGGTATCAAAGCCATTGAGATCGATGAGATCACCAAATTTCCAGAGTGTTTTGAGGGGCGAGTTAAGACGCTTAACCCTTATGTACATGGTGGGATTTTGCATAAACGAGGGGATGCGGGTCATGTGGCTCAGGCTAAAGAGCTTGGTGTTAAAGGCATTGATCTCGTCTGTGTTAATCTCTACCCATTTAAAGCTACCATTGAGCGAACCGATGATTTTGATGAGATTATTGAAAACATCGATATTGGTGGACCTACCATGGTGCGTTCTGCAGCCAAAAACTTCCAAGATGTGATTATTGTGACAGCTAGCAGTGATTACGATAGCGTCATTGATGCACTTAAAAACAAGCAAGATAGCGTTGAGTTTAGACGAGGATTGATGATCAAAGCCTATGAGCATACTGCTTCGTACGATGCGATGATTGCCAACTACATGAACAAGCGATTTAACGATGGATTTGGAGAGTATCAATTTATCACAGGTAAAAAGTCATTCCAGACACGATACGGTGAAAACCCACACCAAAAGGGTGCCTTGTATGAGTTTGATAATCACTTCACACAAAACTTCAAGCAAGTCAAAGGCGAAGCGAGTTTTAACAACATCAACGATGTAAACGGTGCACTCAAAATCGCTTCTAGCTTTGGTGATGAAAACGCCGTATGTATCGTAAAGCATGGAAATCCTTGTGGATTTGCGATCAAAGATACTCTACTTGAAAGTTATACAGAGGCTCTTAAGTGTGACCCCGTCTCAGCCTTTGGTGGGGTGGTAGCCGTTAATGGAGTGGTTACCAAAGAGTTGGCTACGAAGATGAACGAAATCTTTTTAGAGGTCGTGATGGCAGCAGACTTTGAGCCTGAAGCCCTAGAGGTGTTTGAAGCCAAAAAACGCCTTAAACTCTTTGCACAAGGTGGAAGCAAATTAGTCATGAGCAACGACACCCATGACTTTAAACACGTTGATGGTGGATTTGTCTATCAAAACTCTGATTGTATCTGCGATAATGAGGTGCATAATGCCCACCAAAAATCCAAACTCAAAGCCACAACGCAAGAGATGAAAGATTTAGAGATCGCATGGAAAGTTGCAGGTCTTACGAAGTCTAACTGTGTGGTGTATGTCAAAGACTCTGCGATGGTAGCGGTAGGTATGGGAATGACAAGCCGAGTGGATGCTGCCCAGTGTGCACTCAAAAAAGCCAAAGAGATGGATTTGGATGTCAGCGGTGCAGCCATGGCATCTGAGGCGTTCTTCCCATTTAGAGATTCAGTGGACGCAGCGGCAGCAGCAGGTGTCAAAGCCATCATCGAACCAGGTGGAAGCATCCGTGATGATGAAGTGATTGAAGCCGCCAATGAGCATGGAATTTCGCTTTATTTTACGACTGTAAGACACTTTTTACACTAAAACCCAAACCCAAATTGGGTTTGTGATTACTATCCAAAATAGGCTCTATTATGTATCGATTGATTTGTCTCTTTTTCCATGATATAGATATAAAAATCGATCATATCTTCTAAATCATACTCTTGGAAAGCATCACGTTTGAGATAATCAAGATCACTTTGGGCATCCATCTTAATAATATCGGGAACTTCGCTAGAAGCAAGTACATCTTGTAATAATTTTTTGAGTTTTTTCTTGAGTGTGTTCATTTTCTGTCCTTGTAGTGATTCCAAAATAGTGTAGGAGAGAAATAATAGAGCAAGATTAGCTGTATTATTAGAAGTTAAAAAATGGAGAATATTGGATATTCTAGTAAATATTTTGGATTTATTTTTGAAAGATAGGAATATTATAACATAAGAAATATTTTATTTAGCATAAATTTGATAATTATGCTCAAGTTATTGGAGTAAAAGTACTCCAAATTGATAAGCGTGGTTACTCTGTACCGTATTTTAGCTGCTTGAGTGCTCCGCTAATATCATCTTGACGCATAAAGTGTTCACCCACCAAAAAGGCATCGGCTCCTACTTTGCTGAGTTCTACTACCGTTTCATGGTCATTGATACCGCTTTCAGCTACGATGATCTTACCATTGGGAATCAATGGAATAAGCTTTTGGCTCAAACTCATATCCATCTCAAAGGTCTCTAGGTTACGGTGGTTGATACCGATAATATCAGCTCCTGCAAAGATCGCTTTGGTCAAATCAGCTTTATCATGAATCTCAACCAATGCTTCCATACCAAGGTGACGGCTATACTCTAGTAGGCTTTTTAGCTCTTTTCGACTGAGTGCCTTGGCAATCAAGAGTACAAAATCAGCTCCAAATGCCAAAGCTTCAACCAATTGATACTCATCGACAATAAAATCTTTGCGAAGCAGTGGCATAGGCACATAGCGGCGAATCATCCCAAGATACTCTTTATCTCCCTGAAAGTAGTGAGGTTCAGTGAGGATAGAGAGAGCGTCCGCTCCTCCTAGCTCGTAAGCTTTGGCAATCTTGATAGGATCAAAATCCTCTCGAATCACTCCCTTGCTTGGGCTTGCCTTTTTGACCTCTGCAATAATTTTATAGGGATTATCTTCTGTAGAACGCAGTGCACCTTTGACATCTTTGGGCATAAAAGGATTAAAGGCAAGTGAACGCCCCAACCACTCTAAAGGATAATCCTTTTTACGTTTTTCTAAATCTGCTTTTGTTTTTTTGATAATTTCATCTAATATCACGCTTAACCTTTATTTTTACAATTTTTAATTTTACTATAATGAATACGAATCTCATCTTCAAACTCACCGTACTCATCCACGACTCGTTTGATAATATTATACGCTTCATGACACTTTTTCTTTTTGTAGTATCCCCAAGCCAAAGAGTCAAGATAGTAGGCATTGGTTGGTTCAGTTTTGAGTGCTTTTTCAATGAGTTCAATACCACGGTCGATATCGACTCCTTCATCAATGAGTGTAAAGCCATAATAGTTAAAATAGATACTCTCATTCATGCCCAGTTTAATTGCTTGTTCAAAATACTTCGATACTTTATCAAGCATCTCTTTACTCTTGTTCTCTTTTGACTCTTCAAAAGTGAGTATACCCATTTCAGCATACCATCTTGGCTCTTTATACTCTTTATAGAGTCTTTGAGCCAAATCCATCGCTTTTTTATACTCTTTAAGCTCTTTATAGATATTAAAAAGTTTTTCAAAGCTTCCCAAGTCATCAGCATATTTTTCAAGAAATGCTACGGCTCCTTGATAATCGGGAATGGCAACATAGATTTCAACAATATTATCACGATGCTCTTTGAGCCCATTTTGCAGATAAAACTCAGTATATACCTTGAGTAAGTTCTCTACATCATCGATAGAGGCATAGAGGTTGATAAGATATTTAAGTACCTCTTGGGAGTTCTCTACCATATGACGATGGCTCTCAAGCCGTGTAATAGCTCCTTTGTAATCCTCTTCATTGACGATTAAAATAGCAACCACACGAAACAAAACCGACTCATCAAAGTTTTTGCTGTAGGCTCGATCAAGCAACTTAATAGCTTCACGATACTCTTGTAGATAGATGTATGGATTAGCCGCAAACTCCAAATCATTTTGGCTTTGTGAATACTCTACCAATTCAGTTGAAACATGTTTTGATTTTTGATACTCATGAAGATTGATATAGAGTGAAATAAGCAGTCGTTTGGGTTCAAGGTCAAAAGGGTATTGTCTTTTGAACTTCTCCATTCTAAGGACATTGTTCTCAATATCAATATTGGTAAAGATGGAGTTGGCTACCTCTTTGTAGAGATATTCACGTTTATGTGTTGTATTATAGAGATAGGCAAAGTGTTTTTGTGCACTGAGATAGTGCTCTTTTGTTTGATAGAAGAGTGCAGAGACTATTAAAGAGTCTTCATTGAGCTTTGAAAAAGCATAATTATCCTTTTTGGTAAGCTCTAATGCCATAAGAGCATAACTAAACATTACCCATATAAAAGCTATCTTATACCTGGACACTCTTGCCTTGCCTCCTCTTTATTACACTTAAACTGCTCCCAAAAGGGAAACGTTTTACACTGATTGGGTCTTGCTTCATAGATACCGCATTGATGTTTAACCTCATCAAAAAAGATACAAGCATAGTCATCCTCTCCTAGCTTTTTTTCTCTAATAGAGTAGCGATGTTTTACCTTTTTAAGATAATTAAAAGCCATCTCATCAACACTCATTTCTAAATGCGTTGCAAGAGCCTCTATCTCTTGGTAGTTAATCCAGATATAACCACTCTCACCCCGACAGCAAAACCCATTGCATCTAGCACACTCACTTGCATAAAAACCAAACTCATATCCCTCTTTAAAGAGTATCTCACTCAAAATTACCCCTTATGGTGTGCGTATTAGCCCTATTAAATGCCTCTTGTGCTTTTGATAGATAGTTGCTTTGCTCATCAAAAACTATAAATGGTGGTGATATCTTTGTCATCGCTTTTGAGTTGTAGCGTGCTGCTATCATTACCAATTTTGATTCACGATCAATTTTGGAGTGTACAAACTCAATACGTTCAGGATTGATCTTGGCTTCTTTAAGGTAAAAAAGCAACTCATCAATCTGTTTGGCATCATAACAAAAGATAAACCACCCCTTGGGACGCAATAACCCTTTGACTTTGTAGATAAACTCACGCAAGGGCAAATGGTGGGCATAACGTGCTGTGTTTATATGCTCATCTTGGCTCTGTGTGACATCACTGTGATAAAAAGGTGGATTGGATACTATAAAATCAAACTTTTTATCAAAATCATGCGTTACAAAATCATTACGTATTATATCAACATTTATTGAATGTAGGGCAAAATTTTGCTTAGCATAATCAATCATTTTTTGCTGTTTATCAATTATGGTAGTTTTTATATCAAAATCTCGACTCAAAAGCAGTGAGATAACCCCCACTCCACACCCTACATCAAGTAGTTGACCTTTGGGCTTAAATGAAGAGATAAATTGATAAAGAAATATAGAATCACTATTGTAGCGATACCCTTCACACGGTTGATAAATTTGCATAGATTGCCTCAAATTTTTATCTAATTTTATCTAATTAAGGTAAAATCCTAGTTATGAAAAACAATGTAAACAATACTATCAATGCTTTAGAACCTGAATCGATAGATTTTTCGATGCTCGATTATGAGTGTTCTTATATCCCTGGTCGCAATACACGTATGAACTACAAGTATGTCCATCGTGCCAACAGTGAATTTGTAACAGCCGTGATTCATAGAGGATGGAGACGCTTTGGAAAGTACTTCTTCCACCCTATCTGTGAGGGGTGCAATGAGTGTAAGAGTATTCGAATTGATGTCAAAAATTTCAAACTCTCCAAATCGCAGAAAAAATCGATCAAACGCAATAAAGATACCAAAATCATTGTCCAAAAACCCACATTGACCCAATCGCACTTGGCGTTGTATAATAAATATCACTATCAAAAGTATCAAAAAGATGGCTGGAGTCATAAACGCATCTCTCAACGAGAGTATTACGAAAATTTCGTCGATGGAGCGTTTGAGTTTGGTAAAGAGGTACTCTATGTGCAAAATGGTAATTTGATAGGGGTTGATTTAATCGATATACTCGATGATGGTATCTCTTCTATCTATTTCTACTACGATTTAGACTACTCTAGGCTATCACTGGGTGTCTACTCCCTCATCTACCAAATCGAACTGGCAAAAAAGCTTGATTTAGATTGGATATATTTAGGGTATTGGGTCGATGGTTGCAAAGCCTTTGCCTACAAAGAGAGCTTTAAACCCCAAGAGAAACTTGATGGATTTCCTGATATCTATGAGCGAGCTAATTGGGAAGAGCCTATGGAGTGGAGAACCTCCAAGTGAGTTCAAAGTTTTTTACCAATCGTGATAACAATACATTGGAAAACCGTTTAAAAGATATTTTGAGTCATCATAAAAATATTACGCATTTAGAGTTTTTGATAGGCTATTTTCGTATCAGTGGTTTTAGCAAGATTGTTGCATTGCTTGATAATATTACACATGGACGTATATTGGTAGGTATCAATATTGATAAATTGACACTTGAAGCAAAAGAGCGTGGCAAAAAATTAAATCTTTTAGATTATGAGAAGATGAGCCATCAATTTATACAAGAGCAGTTATCCACTTTGCATGACGAGATATATGAGAAAAAAGTAGATGAGAGTGTGATGCTTTTTGCTCAAATGATTGCCCAAAAAAGAGTGCAAATTCGCATTTCACCCGATAAAAATATTCATTCAAAAATTTACATATTAAGAGAAGATGAGTTTCCTAGACACGATGGGACAATCGAATACAGAGGCAGTGTCATTACAGGCTCATCAAACTTGTCAGAAAATGGATTGACTAAAAACTTTGAATTTAATGTTGAACTTCGTGATAGTGATGATATTGCTTTTGCACTTAAAGAGTTTAATAATCTATGGGCTAGTGCCATCGAAATCAAAGAAGAGGATGTTGAACAAATCAAATCAAAATCCCATTTAAAAGAGATTACACCCTATGAGATGTATCTTAAATTTTTGATTGAGCATTTTGGTGAGCGGATAACGTATGACCCCAATGTGATTTGGAATCTCCCAAAGGGTTTTATGAAACTTGCCTATCAGATGGATGCCGTTTCCGAAGGATTATCAAAAATTAAAAAACATAATGGATTTTTCTTGGCCGATGTGGTAGGTCTTGGCAAAACAGTGACGACAGCGATGATTGTCAAAAAGCTTTTGATTGACAGCAGTTTTGATTCCAAAGGTGAAGTGCTTGTCATTGCTCCCCCTTCGATACAAAATGAATGGAGAGAGACATTTGAAAAATTTGAAATAGGTTCTCTTAGACACTATGAAATCTACTCTTTGGGAAAATTAGAAAGCATTCGTACGACAAGCAAATATAAACTGGTGATTATAGATGAGTCGCACAAATTTAAAAATTATGCTACTAGTAGGTATCAAGAGTTGGAGCGTATTTGCAAAGAGCAATTAAATGGAAAGAAAAAGGTCATCCTTATCTCTGCTACGCCACTTAATAATAAACCCATGGATATTGCCAATCAACTCTATCTATTTCAAGACAAACGCAACTCAACCATTGATTCATTTCCCAACCTAGAGACTTTTTTTGCCAAAGTCGATAGAGAGTACAAAGAGATTATCGCTCCTAGCAAAGATAACAAGCCCATTGACAAACAAAAGCTCAAAGAGCTTTCCCAAAGGGTTCGAGAATCGATTTTGCGTGAAGTGATGGTACGCCGTACACGTACGGATTTGCAAAACGGTATGTACAAAGAGGATATTGATAGACAAGGATTAACCATTCCTGAGGTTGCACCCGTTCAAGAGATAGCCTATAAAATGGATGATTCATTGGTCAAAATTTTTTATGAAACAATTGATATTTTGACCAATCAATTGCAATATGAACGCTATAAAATTTTAGCCTATATCAAGCCTAAATCACGCTCCAAATACGGGAATGTCAGTGAAAATATCTTTGAAAAAGGTGCATTAGAACTTGCAAAGTTGATGCGAAATATGCTTATCAAACGTTTTGAAAGCTCTTTTTATGCCTTTAAATCAACATTAAAGCGTCAAGAGAGACATCTTCGTGGTCTTATCGATATGTTTGAAAAAGATGAGATACTTATCGGGTCTCAAGTCAATATTTTTGAACTACTCGATAATGAAGAGAGTGCTGAAGAGAAGATAGAAGAGTTGTTTGCAAAAGGTAAGCTCAAACATTTCAACGCTTCTGATTTTGAGGAGGGCTACAAAGAGAGACTGCAAAAAGAGCTAGTTATCCTTAATGCACTTAATGCAACATGGGCAAATGTCACACAAGACCCCAAACTCGATGCCTTCAAAGAGATTTTAAATAAGCAGCTAGGAGAAAAACTGGTTGTGTTTACCGAGTCCAAAGAGAGTGCCATCTATTTGGAAAGAGAACTGCAAGAGTACAAGATACTTTGTGTGCATGGAGGCAACCGTGACAAGCTCAAAGATACGATACGAGAGAATTTTGATGCCAACTACGATGCAAAAAATCAAAAAAATGATTATCATGTTATCATTACAACCGATACGCTTAGCGAAGGGGTCAATATGCACCGAAGCCACATCATCTACAACTACGATATTCCATGGAATGCTACAAGGCTAATGCAGCGTATTGGGCGTATCAATCGTATTGGAACCAAACACAAAAAGATTTATGTCAATAATTTCATACCCTCAGCTCACAGTGATAGCTTGATAGAACTCTCCAAAAAGGCTTTTGTAAAGCTCCAAACCTTTCATTCAACCTTTGGTGAAGACAATCAAATATACAGTAAAGAAGAGGAGGTTCAAAGCGTGACGTTGTTTGAAAATGTCACCGAGGATAGTGACGAAGAGTTACCATTCCTTGAAGAGATACGCCAATACAAAGAGGCAAACCCAAAAAAATTCAAAGCTCTTGTCAAATTACCCCCAAAGGTTAGAGTCCAAAGAGAAGAGAATAGTATCGCTCAAACCTCTTGGGTCTTTATCAAAAACTATAATGCAAAAGGCTACTATTTTGTCGATAATGAACGTTGTGAGCCTGTTAGTTTTGTCAAAATGGCAACGCATCTTAAAGTCTCACCAAAGACTAAAGGGGTATTGCCTTTGCAAGAGATACACTATGAACAGATAAATAAAGCCGTGCAATACTATGAAGATGAACTTTCGCACATCACTAAAGCCAAAAGTGAAATCAAAATCGACAACGCCACAGACAAAAAGGCAATGAGACTCCTAAAAAGCTGGTTTAACAAACAAATCATAGACAAAGAGAGCTATCAGATGTTTAAAAAGATCTTTGAAGAGGGAACACTGCTCAACCTTGGCAAAAAGATTAATGCTATAGAAAAAAAACCTGCTTATGAAGTGGTCATTGAGCTTGAAAGACTTCAACACGAGTACTCTTTGCACTCTCAAGACAAGCACGCCAAACGGATAAAACGTAAGATAGAGGTTATCTTATCAGAAACATTTGTGGGAGCACAGCGATGAAGTTAGAGAGTTTTTTAAGCACTCCATTTGATAGCGGTGCTTTTGAGGATTTTATCTTTGAGCGTTTTAGCGGATTTGAAGCCAATGAACGCCGTTATGATAGTGAGGATTTAAATGAGAGCGAACAAAAACACATCGACTCCTATCGCTATTTGGGGCAAGTTGAGTTAGATGATGGCAAAGAGATAGGTTTTTTTGAGTTTCGTTCCAAATCGGATAATATAGAAAATAGACGGGTTGGCTACAATGCCATTGCCAAAAAATTAGCAGCACACTACTTTCTTGATGGTGCTATTGCATCTTTTTATTATCCTGCAAATCCTGATGTTTGGAGACTCTCACTGGTTGGGTTTGAGTACAATGAGGGTAAGACAGATGTTACCAATCTCAAACGCTATACCTATGTATTGGGCAAAGATATACCCATCAAAACACCCTCTGAGCAGTTTAAATCTTTGCAATACCCCACATACAATGAACTGCTTGATGCCTTTAGCGTCGAAAAGGTCTCCAAAGAGTTTTTTGATGAGTATAAGGGTCTCTATCAAAAAATCAAATCCCAGCTAGAGCCTCAAATAGAACTTTTTGATGGCGATAGCAAAAATATCGACCTCTTTGTCAAAAAGCTTTTGGGGCGAATTGTTTTTATCTATTTTCTTGCCAAAAAGGGGTGGCTAAATAGCGATAGAGCGTGGCAAAATGGAGATAAGCGATTTTTGAGTAACTGCTTTGCCAAACAATACGGTGAGTATGATAATTTTTATAGCCAAATGCTTCAACCTATCTTCTTTGAAGCACTCAATCAAGATAGACGCAAAACAAATGATATTTTTCCTCAACTCAATATCCAAATGCCCTTTTTAAACGGTGGACTCTTTAATCAAGATAGATTTGACAAGCTTGATATCATTATAGAAGATGATGAATTTAAAAATATTTTTGAAACCTTTGACCGCTTTAACTTTACCATCATCGAAGACAACCCCAATGAGAGTGAAGTAGCCATCGACCCTGAGATGCTTGGGCGTGTCTTTGAATCTCTGCTAGAAGACCGCAAAGAGAAAGGTGCATTTTATACCCCACGAGAGATAGTACACTATATGAGTCGCAAATCCATTGAGAGTTATCTTCAAACTCAGCTAAATGAACATAAGTATGATTTTACTGTCGAAGAGTTTTTAGATAAAACCAAACTTGATGATGATGCCATATTAGAGTATTTTAATGCTCATCCCATGAAGTTTATCAAGATTGATAACTACTTTGAGCATCTGCATCCCTACAAAAATCTTGTGATTGATTTTTTTGTGGTAGCCAAGCTTAGAGGAATGTGGATAGATAACACAGGTACAAGGATTAAAAACAAAAGCAAATCGCACAGTGAAGTGAACAGTGATATATGGGAGACTATTCTCACAAAAGAGTATCGAGTGGTGGGGGTAAACTTTGGTTCTAACAAAAAGATAAAAAGCAGTGGCAAACAGTACAAATATCCAACCTTGCTTAAATATATTCAAATTCAAGAGAAATATTTTACCATGGCATTTTTGCCTAATATCTTGGGTGATTTGGAACTTACAACAATATTTCCCATACGCTACAAAGAGATTAAACGAAAACTCAAAAAGATAGGTAAAAATTTAGAAGAGATTAGTGAAAGTAATTTTGCTTTTAATCAAGAGGTGTTTGATAAGCTCAAAGAGTTGCAGGAGGACTGCCGTCCCCTCCATACAGAACCGCTAACCTTATTTCAAGTAGAAGAACTTCCGCGGCAGGCAGTTGTCCAAAAAGGACTTTCCACGTTTTACAACTCTTTTAACGCCTCTAGTCTAACGCACAATAGCTTAAAAAATCTTTTGGGTAGCTACACCTACTACGATAGATTTATCAATGCGTTACTTAGCAACTCAAACACCCCACAAGACCATCTCAAAAAGCTGATGATTATCGTACTCAAAAAAATCAAAGTCTTAGACCCTGCCATTGGTAGTGGGGCTTTCCCCATGGGGATACTCCATGAGATACTCGAAGCAAGGCTTCATCTAGGCGATACCACACCCCTACCCAAACTCAAACGAGAGATAATCGAAAATTCTATTTACGGTATAGACATAGAACAAAGTGCGGTGGAGATTGCAAAGCTTCGTTTTTGGTTAAGTATCGTAGTAGATGAGGAGACCCCCACGCCTCTGCCCAATCTTGCCTATAAGATAATGGTAGGCAACAGTCTAATAGAGACCGTCAATGGTTTTGACCCTTTTGAGCAAAACCACCAACAAAGCCTCTTTGATAATGATGATGAGAAGCTCGAAGAGTTGCAAACAAAGTTTCATCAATACTACAATGAATCAAACGCCCAAGATAAAGGGGTGATAAATGATGATATTAACAGGCTCATTGATGAGCTTCTTGATAGGAAACTTGATGAGTATGAGGAGAATATACAAAGTCAGCTCAAAAATGCAGATATTTTTAAATTTGATAAAAAAAATACCAAGATAATACAAGAGTGTTACGATAATATAAAACTCATTAAAAAGGTCAAACAACGCCCCACGACGGAGCTGTTTTTCTATAAGCTCTATTTTTCTGAAGTGATTAAACGGGGTGGGGTTGATGTCGTCAGTGGCTTTGATGTCCTCATTGGAAACCCTCCCTATGTACGCCACGAAAAGATAAAAGCCATCAAAGAGAGGCTCAAAATAGAGGGCTATCAATCCTACAATGGTACAGCAGACCTATATATATACTTTTTTGAGCAGGGTTATAGACTACTCAAAGAGGGTGGCATACTTAGCTACATCACTTCAAATAAATACACAAGAGCCAAATACGGCAAACAGTTTAGAGAGTTTGTGTTGAACAATACGGAGATTTTGGAGTATATAGACTTTAATGATAATCAAATCTTCGAGAGTGCTACTGTAGCTACTTCTATTTTTTCATATAAAAAAACAAAGAGAATACAGAATAGATTTTTGTATTGTGATATTAATGAAAAATATAAGAAAGAGGATAATTTAGAGCAATTTATATCACAAAAGGGCTTTGAATATTCACAAAATGATTTAGATGATAACGGATTTATCTTTATGAATCCAAAAGAATTAACTATTAAAAAGATAATAGACAAAAAGGGTTTAATACTAAAAGAGTGGGATATAGATATTAAGTCAGGTATCAAAACAGGATTTAATGAAGCTTTTATCATTGATGGTAAAATTAAAGATGAATTAATTGCTAAAGACAGTAAAAACAGTGAGGTTATCAAACCACTTTTGAGAGGAAGAGATATTAAGAGATATGGTTATGAATTTGCTGACAAGTGGTTGATTAACATACATAATAATCCTCCTATCGATATAGAAAAATATCCAACCATTAAAGAACATTTGGATAATTATTTAGATAAACTTAGTAAAAGAAGCGATAAAGGAATTACTCCTTATAATCTTAGAAACTGTGCCTATTTAGATGAATTTGAAAAAGAAAAAATAATATGGCTAGAATTAACAGACAATGCAAAGTTTACACTAGATAGGTCTAAATATTTATTAGAAATGACAGTTTTTTTTATTAGTGGAGAAAATTTAAAATATCTATTAGCACTTTTAAACTCTAAGGTAGTATTTTGGTATTTTAATTTTATATGTGCAGAGTCAGGGGTAGGAACAAATAGATGGAAGAAGCAATATGTGGAACAACTCTCTATCCCAAAAATCTCAAAAGAGGCTCAAAAACCCTTTGAAACCTTGGTCGATCAAATCTTAGAGCTAAAAGTACAAAATCAAGATACAACAGAGCTAGAAAATCAAATCGATGCGATGGTCTATCAACTCTATGGATTGAGTGAAGAGGAGATAGCGATAGTGGAGGGAAAAACGCAATGAAAATAGGACAAATTAAGGAGTTTGTATAATGAAAATATTAAAAGCTGACTATATCTATATCAATGGTGAGTATGTCGAAGATTATGCCATTGTATTTGAAGAGAAGATAATTGATATTGATAGTGTTGAAAAAATTTGCAAACACTATCTCGATATAGAGGTGGAGGATTTGGGAGAGGGGAGTATTCTCTATCCTGGGTTTATCAATACCCATGTACACTTGGAGTTTTCATCCAATCAAACCACACTCAAATATGGTGCATTCGTTCGCTGGCTAGAGAGTGTCTTTAATTCACGTGAAGAGGTTATCAACAACTCCACTAATAAAGTGATACGAGCGGCAATCCATGATATGTTGCGTTCGGGTATCACTGCATTTGGAGCAATCAGCAGTTACGGTGGTGAACTCGAAGAGGTATCCAAAGCCAAACAAAAAGTACTCTTTTTTAATGAGCTTATTGGCTCTAACCCTCAAAGTGTCGATATGCTCTACAATGATTTTTTGGAGCGTATTGAGCAATCTTCTCACTACCCCAATATCACCCCTGCCATGGCAATACACGCCCCTTACTCTGTGCATCCTATTGCCATTCAAAAAGCTTTGGGGGTAGCCAAAGCCAAAGGATTGCGTGTTTCGGCTCATTTTATGGAGAGTCCTGCCGAAAAGGAGTGGCTAGAGGGGAGTCATGGAGAGTTTAAGCCCTTTTTCCAAAAATATCTTGGAGTCTCTCACTCCATGTGTACCAAAGAGGAGTTTTTAACACTCTTTAATGCCACCCCCACACACCTCACCCATGCCACTCAGGTTGATGATAGTGATCTTATGACAATTAAAAAATACAATCATACGATTGCTCACTGTCCAAGATCCAACCGATATTTAGGCTCAAACCCCATGCCTCTTGCCAAAATTATTGATGAGGATATCAAGTTTAGTGTCGCTACTGATGGACTGAGTTCAAACTATTCGCTCAATATCTTTGATGAGCTAAGAGCTGCACTGCTTGTCCATGATGATATCGATATTAATATCTTAGCCGACAAACTCATTGAAGCGGTGACCAAAAGTGCCAATAAGATATTGGGCTTTAATGGTGGAGTATTGGCAAAAGATAGAGATGCCGATATGGTAGTACTCTATCTGCCCAACAAAGTAGAAGATAAGAGCGGTATATCGCTTTGGAGTATTTTGCACAACGATGAGGCAAGCCGTGTCTATATCAATGGTAGTGAAGTCTTTACCAAAGTCTAATCAATAATTGGAGATAATATTAGCTTAAAAACTAAACGAGATAATGGATTAGATGAAACACTTACTAGAGATTGATACCAGATTACTAAAGAACTTCAACCTTATATTGATTTTGCAGATGGTACCGCTTTGGGTGCTCTCTGCGATGCTTATTCAAGAGATCAATCCAGCACTTTATCACAAACAGATGATCTACTACAGTGTTGCTCTTGTAGGGTTTTTTGTAGCCTTTATCTTGCCATGGCGAAAGATTCTATGGTGGTTTGTCCCGATTTTCTATACTATTAACTTAGCTCTATTGATCTCTGTGGAGTTTATTGGTAAGACTATTTTAGGAGCAAAGCGATGGGTAGAGATTCCAGGTATTGGTATCACCGTACAACCCTCGGAGTTTATGAAAGTAAGTGTTTTGATGATGCTAGCCTATCTTATCAGTCGTCATCCCCCTGGCGAAAAGGGGTATGGTTTTTGGGATTTTGCAAAACTTTCAATTGTAATCTTGATTCCCTTTTTATTTATCGCCAAAGAACCCGATTTAGGAACAGCTTTGGTACTGCTTATTGCTGGTTATGGTGTGCTTTTTATTGTAGGAGTTCGATGGCAGATTTGGGCAACTTTAGTCACTTTGGTTGTGGTAGCAATCCCCTCAATTATCTATCCAAACCTACACGATTATCAAAAAAAGCGTATCAATGACTTTCTTAATAAACCCAGTTATCATGTGCAACAATCCCTGATTGCTATTGGCTCAGGTGGAGTCGATGGCAACAAAAAAGATGAAGCGACTCAGACACAACTTAAGTTCTTGCCTATCTCTACAAGCGATTTTATCTTTGCCTATTTGGGGGAACGTTTTGGTTTTATTGGAATGATCTTGATTCTCATGGTCTATATTTTACTTATTCTCCATCTGCTCTTTATCTCCTCCTCCTACCCCGATGACTATCTTATACAGGTCTTTGCCACAGGTACGGCATTTTTGTTTTTTGTCTATATGACAGTTAATATCTATATGATTATTGGTTTAGCTCCCGTTGTGGGTTTGCCCCTGCCGATGTTTAGTCATGGAGGAACATCTTTTATTATTTTTGCAGTGATTTTTGGAATTTTGCAAAATCTACTTGCTTTTAAAGATTTTTTGAAGTATAATACCGATCACAAAACATTTCTTATATCTAAAAAAAGATTGAAATAACCAACTTAATATCGGGTCTTTAGCTCAGTTGGTTAGAGCACTCGGCTCATAACCGAGTGGTCCGGGGTTCGAGCCCCCGAGGACCCACCACTATAACGCTTTCAATTACAACAAAATTCAATTTTTTTATTCTAATCATTAATATCTTCAAACTTTTTTGTTTATTTATTTTGCATATCAAAAAAGCAATCAAAAATATACCAGACTCATCCACACATATTTTAACCCAACTTCGACACCCAAATCCCAACAAACACCTAAACTGTGGGCATCTGTAACTCCAATAACAGCTAAAATTGACTTACCTGTACCACATCTACTGCTCTATATATAAACCCTGTT
>Ga0193964_1000084_pt1 | contig 48107 bp, 41 predicted proteins | sample FB_7_MG_FD_140323 | JGI IMG/M metagenome (GOLD analysis project Ga0193964, IMG submission 140323) | Microbial mat bacterial communities from the Broadkill River, Lewes, Delaware, United States - FB_7_MG | ecosystem: Environmental > Aquatic > Freshwater > River > Microbial mats | place: USA... | reverse complement strand
ATCTTTAGAATTGAATCATTAATGATAATACCACACATCACAATCATACCTATCATCGCCATAAGATTTAGAGTTCCTCCAGTTACCCACAATATCAATAATGCTCCTGCAACATCAATAGGTATTTCAAGTAAAACTATAAATGGTAATTTCAACGATTCAAACTGAGCTGCAAGTATAAAATATAGCATTAATATAGCTATTAGAAGTATCATCAACATTTCCCACAGTGTCTGATTACCGCTAAAGTAATCTCCACCAAAATAAACATTAAACTTCATGTCAGAAGCTATTTCTTTTATCTTCCTGATCACTTTTGGTGTGTCGTCAACATCATACATATTTATTGGTATCACAGCTCCTTCTTTTCTTCCTGTTATAATCTTAAAATCATAGTCGCCTCCAATCTTAGTTATTGCAGATAACGGAATTGATTTCCCATCTTTGTTAACCACAGACGATTTATTTATTATATCAAGAATTGTATTCTCATCTTCTGTAAGAACAATAGGTATATATCTGCTACCTGTCTTTAAAACACTAACCTGCGACTTACTTATACTCTTTTCTAATGTGGCTAAAAGACTTGCATGAGACACATTGTAAAGAGTAATCTTTTCTGGTATAAGTTGAACAACTATTCTTTCTATAGATGCAGGATTACTCATTTTAAGACTTGGCAAATCTGTATGTAGTTTTTCCACAAAACTATTAACCTCTCTTATGTCTGGAATCTTGCTTTTAGACTGAGAACTAACAAATACTACCAAAGGTGCTTCTTCATCCTTGAACATCTGCTCAAAAATATTATCAACCTTTTGAAAATCCACTTTTGCCTCTGGATATTTCTCTACTATATGTGAACGTATTTTTTCTACTAACCCTAGTAATGATTTATTATCTTTTGCTCTTACATATATCTCTGTCTCATTAGTATTTTGATTCTTATCTCTATTTAACAGAAACATTTTCTCTCCAATATGAGTATCCATTTCTTCTGCAAGACTTCCGTAATTTGAAATAATCTCTTCTACTCTTTTTCTACTTTCATTTACATGAATACTTGAGTTCCAATCAGTCTTTACAATCATTTCTGTGACTTCTAACTGAGGCATTCTCTCAACTTTTATGGTTGCTGCAATTATTCCTCCTATAACTAAAAGCATGATACATGACAGTAAGAAACGTTTTCTATGCTTAAATAAGTAATCATATACTAAAGCATAATACTTCTCAGGATTTTTAAGACTAATTCGTTTTACAAATCGTCCGAACCGTCCATCTTTTGTACGAATAAAGATAATATTGAATATAACTGGAACTATTGTTATTGAGACTATTAAAGAAACGAACAGACCAATAGATACAGCCATTGCCTGATCGTAAAACAATGCGCCTGCCAATCCACTTAAAAAGATTAGCGGAACGAATACTGCACATGTTGTAAGTACTGACGATAATAACGGACGTATTATCTCATTTGTTCCTTTTGCACATGCTTCAAACAGACTTAATCCTCTTTCTCTGTGCTGATTTATATTATCGATAACTATAATTGAGTTATCAATCATCATTCCCACTCCCATTATAAGTCCTGAAAGAGAAATTGTATTGATTGACAGTCCAACATATTTAAAGAAAAGTAAACTAATAACCACTGATATCGGTACACTTAAACCTATTATTATTGGAGAACGCCCATCCTTAAGGAAGAAAAGCATAACCACTATTGCCAGAATTATTCCTAGTATTAAACTATTCTTTAAGTTTGTTATTGAATAGTCTAGTAATAAAGCCTGGTCACGTGATACACTACATTCTATTTCAGGATAATCTTCTTCAAAAAGAGTTAGTAGTTCTTGTACTTTATCTTTCATATCTGACATTCGTGCATTCGACTGCTTTATTACCGCAAGACAAAGAGCTTGTTTATCTCTATTTAAAAACAAACCTCTGGTGTCTTTGGCTCTAATGCCAACCTCTGCAATATCTTTTATCTGTACTAATCTACCTTTAATATTAAGATACACATCTTCAACGTCTTCTTTTGTCAACAGCTGTGAAAGAAAGCGTATATTATATTGGTAATATCCATCTCTTATAGATAGACTTCCTGCTACCTTATTATTATCCTGAATAGCTTTTTGTAAATTATCTTGTGTTATTCTCAAACTCTTCATTTTAGCCTCATCAGGTAAAATATATAGTTCAGGTAACATCAATCCACTCACATCTACCATAGCCACATCAGGTAGTTGCTCAATACGTTTTTTTATAACCGATTCTCCAAATTCACAGAAATCAATAAACTCACTCTCCTTTACCTCCTTTTTCAGTTTCATATTAATATAAAACACAGGTATATCAGAAGCAGAAGCTTTTATTATTACAGGACGTTGCATATCTCTTGGAAGATAATTCATTGCTGCATCCACTTTTTCATTTACCGAAATAAAAGCATAATCTATTGATGTCCCGTAATCGAAATTCAGACTTATTAACCCACTGCCATCACTCGACTTAGTTTCTATCTTTCTAAGATTAGCGGTTTGCTGTAATTGTGAACGTAAAACAGAAATAATAGTATTTTCTATCTCTTTAGCAGAAGCATCATCTCTTGTTACGTGAATACTTATCTCCGGTATGTCAACATCCGGCATCAAAGAGACTGGTAAACGAAGTGATGCAACTACACCTAATACAACAAATGCTATACATGTCATTACAACAGCTATCGGACGTTTCAATAAAAAGCGTATCATATCTTATTTCTTTTTTTATTTAAAGGCATAAATATTGGTAGATATATCAATAAAACTACCACAGAGAACAGCAATCCACTCATGGTTCCGACTGCAATACTTAACCAGAAACCAGTTGAATCTTTTCCTATCAGAAATGGTATAAAACCAAGTATTGTAGATGCTATCGTTAAAAATATTGGTATTATCTTAGCATTAAAGGCTCGTAAATATGTTCTTAATCCTACAACCTTACCACTTCTAATTTTATTATTATAATCGTTGATTATATATAAAGCTGAGTTTACAACTAATCCGCATAACAAAATAAAAGAAGCGTATCCTCCTTCTCCAAAATCAACTTCGAAAAGATAAAATGCTAAGAAACTTCCTATAAACGATATTGGTACTAGCAATATAATTGCAAATGCTTGTTTTAACGACTCAAGTAAAATACTACAGATAAAGAAGATTATTACAAATGCCAGTAGTATAAAAACAAGCTTTACATCATCTCCAAATGAATTGTACCAATTTTGGGATGAAGTATCTTCAACTTTAAAGCCGATAGGTAATCTAGCTTTTAAAGCCTTAACCTCCCTTTTTCTTATCCTTTTAGATAACTTAGAACTTCCAACATAATCATAAGCCACTTTAACCTCGTATTCCTGATTATGCCTGATTATAGACTTACTTTCACCTTCCTCTCCAATTACTCCAACATCTCCCAATTTATAAACAGACGACTTTGTTTTCAATGGCATATTATTCAGATCCCACACACTCATGCGTCCTTTATTCTTGGCACGAATCTTTACATCAGTCATTTTATCATCAATATATGCACTGACTGGAACATCATAACTTGATGCAACATCCTGAAGATTCGCTAACATATTACCAATGTCTGTATTATTCTGTGATACTTTAAATCTATCCACCTTTAATTCAAAACCCTTATCAGAAGAAGATGAACGATCACTCCCTATTATCAACTTCTGAACTCTTGCACTTTGCTGTAGTTTCTCTTTTAATTCTTCACAATACGACAGGATAGTCTTATAATTATATCCAGTTATCTTAATTACTGAATTCCTATAATTATTATTATAAACATTATTTGAAAATCCTCTTTGTTGCAACCCATAGATAGAAGTATTAGCATTACCTATAGAATTAGCATACTCACCCAAATCATCCTGTAATTGTTTAGGAAAACCTGAGTCTTCAAATTCTTCCTTAAATGTAATAACTATTCGAGCTTCTCTTGCTGAACGTGAATATGCTGTAAATACATCTACCTCCTCATACGAAGCAATCTTATTTTCATAACGCTTAATAGCCTCATTCATCTGTTCCATAGTAGCACCATGGTCCATAAATAAACTCACGTACAACCTGGTTTTATGCTTACCATTATATCTATATGTTTCACTTGTCATATTATTATAAAACAAACGCAAGCTACCGCCTAAAGACTTATCGACATATGGCTTAATATCTCCATAAAAATCACTTCCTATAGTTGAATTATACACATCAATATACCATTCTTCTCCTTCCAGAGCCCTTGGCAGTAAAAATACTGGAAGCCCAAACCCAAGAATAGCAATAGTAATTATTAGTTTCTTCCATCGTTTAGAGAAGCCAAGTATGACAAAGTACAAATCATTAAAATACACAATTCGCCTACGCCTTTTTATGAGCTTTCCCGACACCCTTTTACGAATATCAATTTTATCCATTAATGATGGTACAAAAAACAGAGATACTGCTAATGATACTGAAAGATTAACTAAAATAACATATGAAAATCCTTTTATATTACTCATTACAGAATCTCCCATACCAAAAACCACCCACAATGCTCCAAGTGTGGTAAGTGTTGCTGCAAGAATTGCAACGAAAACCTTCTTATCTTTATGAAAACGCAAATGATCGGCCATCACAATTACATTATCAATTATTATTCCTAATGACACAGTAATACCAGCCATCGTATAAAGATTCACTTCTAAACCTAAGAAATAATAAAAGACAAATGAAATAAGAATATTGGCAAGTAGACAAATAGAGATAATAGATAAGTATTTAAGATTTCTACTTATAAGTAATACAAAAGTTAATAAAATTAAGATGGTAAGAAAAGTTCTGAAGACTATAGTGTTGATCTTCTCTTTTAGTTCCTCTGTAGTATCCTGAACAACGTTAAGAGAATATCCATCAGGAAATCCTACACTAATACTCTTAGCAACACTTCTAATCTCAGAAGCCTTGTCTATTCTGTTTACATTTGACTCAACAAATACACTTATACTAATTAAATTAAGACCATTAATTCTGTAATATGTATCAGGATCTTTTTCACGGTAATCAATCTTTACTATATCTTTTAAACGAATGATTCTATTACCGACTTTTTTTACAATTATCTCTTTAAGATCAGACCTGTCTATTCCTCCGTCTCCCTTAATTATTACGTAAGAGTATTCATTCGTTTCTCCTCTACTAGTAAGAACCTTTCCAGCATCCTTACGGGAATAAAAATAATTGACTGATTTAGCTATATCAATAACATTAAGACCTAAACACTCAATCTGTTTCTTATCATACTCCAGTACCCATTCATATGGTTCATATCCTGAAATATTTACACGCTTAACCCCCTTAATATTCTTTATTTCAGGAGTTATTTTCTCCTCAGCAAAGTCGGCAACATCTAGAGAAGTTCCAGGGCCTGTTATATAAAAAGACAACAATAAAGCATCCTCATCATTACCATCACTTCTTTTCCCCTCTGTCACAGGATAAAGTCTAACGGCATCAGGTATATTCGACTTTAACGTTCGTAAAATAGAAGACACTTCCAGTTTCACAACTTCCAGATCTTCATTCTTATCCACCTCAAGATTAATATAACCACCTCCTGAATATGTCTTAGAATAAATATCCGATATTCCTTTAACCCTTGAAAAATTACCTTCAAGCTTAGAAGTCACCTCCGACTCTACCAACTCAGGATTAGCATTACGCCACGAGTAACTTACATAGATATTATTTGTATTAGGCGACGGATACAACTTCACAGATAAGCGTGGAATAAGACAAAGTCCCCACAACATCAAAACAAGAAAAATTGTATTTATAGAAAAGGAAGAAATTTTCACTTTATGTAAGTATGAATTTTATGAATAACAATGATTAATTCTCAACAACAACCTCTGTCTGGTGTGCCAATCCTAAATTATTTTCATAAATAACATCCTCACCCTCAGTAAGACCTTTTACAATACTTACATCTGTACTATTTTCAAAACCAGTAGTAACATATTTCCATATTGCCTGACCATCCTTATATACAAAAACTATTTTCCTACCCTGACGGGCAAGTATAGCCGATTTAGGAACAATCAAACTATTATCAATCTCTCTTCTGACCTTCAGACTTATATTCATTCCGTCTACAAGTAAAGACTTTTTATTATCGATTACAGCCTTAACTTTAACCATCCCATTCACATCAATCTTTGGATTAATCTCAGAAATCTCACCATTAAGTATTATAGAAGGATTAGCAAAAGGACTTGCTTCAACCTGCATTCCTTTCTTCAAATAAGATATCTCTGTCTCTAAAACTTCAAAGACAATCTCCATTTCACTATCATCAATTACAACACAGAACTTCTTGTACTCAGATGATAAATTACATTCTTTAACATCCATATCTGCAATGATTCCTGAAAAAGGAGAATAAATACTTGTATTATTATAGTCATGAAAAGACTTATGATAGGCAGTTAAAGCCGAAGTATAACCACTTTTGAGTTTCATAATATCAAACTTCTTCTCAGATATATCAGCGGTATCTTTAAACTTATAACCATTACTCAAAACAAGATTCTGTAATTCAAGTTTTGCTTTTCTAACATTCAAATCAGCTGTTTTAAGTAATTGTGACGATTTATAAGTATCAACACTTGCCAGCAATTGACCTCTCTTTACTCTATCACCATTACAGACTTTTACACTATTTATTATATCATCAGTCTCAAACTTCAAACTTGCTTTCTTCTTTGCCTCAGCCTTTCCATTACACACAAGTTCCAATCTGAATTTATCAATCCTCGACTTTATTGTCTTAACTTTTACGACCTCTTTTTTATTTTCAATCTTGGAATATACCTTTTCTTCACTCTTTACCCCCATACATCCAACAAGAGCTATTCCAAATAGACCTATTATTATATTTTGTATTCTCATATGTTATTGATTTGCTTTTCCCTTTTGCAGTGTTTTTTTATATTCTAAAGATAGTAATTATTATGCAAATAACACCTTAGGTATACAAAAACATATAGAACTAAATCGTTCTATATGTTTCATTTATAATTTTCATATCATTAAAAAAATCAGAGGATCTATTTACATCATATTCAAGATACAAAAGAACTCTAAAATTATTGTCTACTAAAACAAAAAATGAATTAAACAAATTTGTTTTATCTCCTATAGAAATAGATTTTTTATATGTTACGACAACATCCTTAAACTTTTTTCTCAAAAGAAAAATTTCTCCATCACTTGGCGTCTTTTCACCTATACCAATAATCAACACCAAATCTTCAACAATTTTAATCGAGTCTTCTTTAAGTTTTTCGAGCTCAATCAGTAATTGATCTTTACAAGAACTACATCCGTCATAGTTAATATATAAAAAAGGGATTTCATGATCATAACTTGATAAACATTCTTTTAAATTACCATCTTCATCCAAAAGAGGTCTATTTATAAAATAATAACTTCTATTAATTGATTCTCTTAAATATTTTACTTGCAACTTATTATATTGATGTTTTTTCTGAAGTTCATATGATTCAATCTTTATTGTATTATTTGAATAAATAAGAAAAACATTAAAGGATAAGAATACAATAAGAACAACTATTAAATATTTCTTCATTACTAACTATTTTAAATAAAATAATTTAATCTTAGGATTATCCTCACTTGTATCAGAAAAAACAAATGAACAAACGGCATCTTTATCAAAAGAGAAAAAATCTGGGTTCATCACAATATTATTGTCTAAATCATTTATTATTAAATCTGTTATAATCACTTTCAAATCACTCTTTCTCAAGAATACTGAAACATTTTTCTGTCTATTAGAAACAAATCTCATAACGTAAGAATTTGTAGTTTCTGAAACACCACAATTAAAATAAAAGGTATCTGCATTTCTATAGTTTTTAACTACATCAGGAGTTAAATTTTCCTGTTTCAACAAATCCTTTGAAATAAGTTGTTTTATATTGAATTCACATACTATATTTATTTTATTACCAAAAAAATCGTATATTTTATTACCAAAGTAATCATAATATTTCATCTCTCTATCATTCCCAAAAAAATAATTAGGGGTGTAATAGGGAAATAAATATTTGGAATCATGATATTTATGAATCTTAACTTGATTAAACAAAGAATCCACTTGCCATATTTCTTTATCAAACATTGAATGATACATCGGATAAACGAAAAAATAATGTCCATTCTCTAAAGCACAGAAGGACGTTATAGATGTTTTTTCTTTTAATTTTGTTTCATTAATAAACTGTCCATTGTAATTATAAGAAAGCATTTTCTGTTGACAATTATCAAAAATATGTAGTATATTTTTATAGCGATTTAAACAAATACACTTTATTCTATTATATTCACCAACTCCTCTTCCTATATAGTTAATTTTATTAATATATTTTCCTCTCACTGAAAATATAAATACAGTCTTCTGCTTGGCATCTAATATAAATAAAACATCTCCATCTTTATAAAAAGCATCTACGTGTCCAATCAAATATTCTGAAGAGGTTTCAAGTCTTATTGTTTTTATAGAGTCTACAATACTTGATAATTTACATTGTTCATTCTTCGAAAAATCTATTTCAATTCCAGTTTGCTGTTTTTTACAAGAAAACAATAAAATAGTAATCAATAATATAAATGTTGTTTGTTTCATAATTTAATATAATAAAAAACTCCAACTATTTCTATTGGAGTTTTCTGGTTAATTTAACAAAGAGTCATTCCATAAGATAAATGACAATAATCATCAGGACCATGATCTTTTTCACAACAACTCTCTCCATTTTTAAATACGGATTTATGACCTCTTAAATCATTAGGGTCTGTTGGATTACTTTTCGAATTTGGATCATCCGTATTTGGTGACATTGGCTCTTCAAAAGCCAAAGAAATATTAAAAGACACCAAACTTAGCACAAAGACAATCGTTAAAAATTTTACCGTTCTTTTCATAAATAGTTTTAATTAAATATGTTTTATATAATGCACGCAAAATTAATTAATTAATTAATCCTATCAATTATACATAAGAATCATATCTTTTATGAGTATTTTTGAGTAAATAATAATTGATAATCTTGATTTATATAAATCAGTTATATTATAAACTTTTCTGAAGTTCAAACAAATCAATAGTTATTGAAGTATTTGAATAAAGAAGAAACTATTAAAGGATAAAAGGATACATAAATAGCTATTATATATTTCTTGATTTATTAACTATTTTAAGTAATACAATTGAATCGTTGGATTGTCTTCACTTGTTTCAGAAAAAACAAATGAACAAACGGCATCTTTATCAAAAGAGAAAAAATCTGGGTTCATCTCAATATCATTATCAAAATCATTTATTATTAAATCTGTTATAATCACTTTCAAATCACTCTTTCTCAAGAATACAACAACTTCTTTATAGTTATTTGATCCAAATAACATAACAAAATATTTTGATGACTCAACCATTTTCCAATTAATATAAAATGTATCAGATTCCGAAAATCTCTTAGAAACAAAATCTGTAATATCATCCTCTAACATTAAATCTTCTGGAAATTATTGTTTAATATGGAACTTGTGAACAAATTGAATTTTACTCTCATTAATCGAATAAATCTTATTCTCATAAAAATCATAAAAACTTACTTTATTTCCATATCCACAAAACAAATTTGGTTGATATAGTGGAAACTTATATTTTGAATTATGTTTTTTATGTACTTCTACTACGTTCAATAATGAATCAACCTCCCAAATATCATTATCATAATAAGGATGATATCCTGGTTTCATAAATAAATAGTGCCCATTATCAAATGCACAAAACGACGACATCATCATTTTATCTTTTAACAATCGCTCTGCTACAAAATCTCCATTGTAGTTGTAAGTTATTATCTTCTTTTGGTATTCATCATAAATATTAAATCGTTTTTTAAATTTATCCAAACATACAACAGTAGTAGACATGTATTCTCCAACACCCCTCCCTACAGAACTAATTTTATTAATATACTTTCCATTCTCTGAAAATATAAAGACTGTTTTTTGTCTTTTATCTGCTATAAATAAACACCCATCATCCTTATAAAAAGCATCCACTCTACCAATTAAATATTCAGGGGAAGTTTCAAGCTGTATTGTTTGAACAGAATCGACAATGCTTGATAACTTACATTGTTGTTTCTTAGAAAAATCTATTTCTATTCCTATTTTCTGCTTGTTGCATGAGAACAAAGCAATTACTAATAATACTAGTACTACAAATTCTTTTTTCATCAACTATATAACTTATTATAGTACTTTCCAGATTATACTGATCTATATTATTTCTTCAATTTTGCCAATACCATGACTGGATTAGACTCCTCGTCTAACAAATTTGCAATTTCTTCTAGTCTGGCTAAGTATTTAGAATTTATATTTTTCTGCAATTTCAGTTTTTCCACATTATCCAAAAAATCAACAGCATTAATTACTCTCGCTATATACTTATTATTAATAACCATATTTGAAGACATATGATTAACTCCATCCATATCATTCATATAAGTATACTTTTCAGCCTTCTTCTCTCCTGGCTTGTCACCATCAACCATCTCTATATATCTTTCTGAGCAGAACACTGTTCTTTCTTTCTTATCATATATATATGATGGCTTTGTTGTTCCATCTAGAAAGATAAACCGATCTGACTCTCCAGTTACTCTTGTTGGAAAAGATTCTTGACCATAAAGAAAGGTTTTAATACCTCCTTTGGTGATTTTACTAATTCTTTCTGAATTAAAAGATTCTTTCTGACAAGCTAAACTATTCAACACTAATCGGGGAGTGACGGTATCTTTATTTACACAAAACAATGTATCATTTGCTATTTCCTGGAAGAACATTCTATTATTATACTCATATATATTTGCCCCAGCTAAAAAGGCTTTCCCTCCCAAACCTCCAGTAAAAAATTTATCGGGAAAGTACTTACTCTTATATTCCTTTACTAATTTACCATTGGTATCATATATATTCACTGGATTAAATGTTGTTATATCTTTCCTCTTCAAGTGTAGGCAATACAGAGAGGTATAATACATTAAATTATCATTAGCACAGAAATACATGTCTTCATCACTACTTTTAATAACTACTTTGTCTGATATAAACTTGCCATCGTAATTATACTCAAATAACCGATGCTTATAATTAGCCTTTATATATACTCTCTTCAAATCTTTATTTATGGTCATTCCTGTACACACAAATTCACCAGGTCCTCTACCTACTTTACCTATTTTCCTGAGATATCATAGTTATATACATACCACCCATCTTGAAGAAATATATTGTCTTCATCGATACATATTTTATGTATATGATTCTTTAGTAAGCATTCTTTACTGGTTTCTAGTGGAATATATATCAAAGAATCAACAACTTGAGATAATTTTAAAACACTGGAATCTTTCTTAGAATTCAACAAATCAAGATGCAAAAGGTTATCTTTCATTGAAGCATACTTGTATGGTTTTTCTACAATACTATCAGTTCGTTTCCTTTCAGAGGTTCCACATCCTGCTACTATAAAAAGCAACAGGATATACATTATTTTTCTCATAATCTTATTTCTTCAATTTTGCTAATATCATGACTGGATTAGACTCTTCTTCTAACGATTTTGCAATTTCTTCTAGTCTGGCTAAATACTTAGAGTCTACATTCTTCTCTGATTTCAACTTATCTACATTACTCAAAAAATCAACAGCATCTATTACTCTCACTATATACTTATTGTTAATTACCATATCTGATGACATATGATTAACTCCATCCATATCATTCATATAGGTATACCTTTCAGCCTTCTTCTCTCCTGGTTTATCTCCTTCTACCCATTCTACATACTCTTCCGAACAAAATACTGTTCTCTCCTCTTTATCATATATATAAGATGGTTTTGCGACTCCATCTAAAAAAATAAATCTATCAGACTCTCCTGTAACTCTTGCCGGAAAGTATTTATAGCCACTAGTAAACCACCACATTCCCACTTTAGGATCAGCATGATATCTTTCTGAATTGAAAGGCACCTTTTGGCAAGCTGAACTATTTAATACAAGTCTAGGAATTATAGTATCCTTATTCACGCAGTATAAAGTATCATTTGCTATTTCCTGAAAATACATTTTATCTTTATACTCATATTTTACTGCCCCTGAAACAACAATTCTATCCCCTATTCCTCCTACAAAGAAATTATCGGGAAAATATTTACTTTTATAGCTCTTCAGTAATTTCCCTTTAGTGTTAAATATATTTATCGGATTATACTTTGTTCTATCCTTCTCTACTAAGAAGAAAACATATGAAGATGTGTTGTATAATACATTATCACCATTGCAGAAATATACATCTTGTTGTCTTCTTCTAGTCCTTGCTTTATTTGATATAAATTTACCATCATAATCATACACAAATAACCTACGCTTATAATTAGCATTTATGTATATTCTTTTTAAATTCTTATCAACGGTCATTCCTGTACATATACACTCACCAATACCTCTACCTACTTTTCCTATTTGTCTCTTAAATTTCCCTGAGATATCATAGTTGTATACATACCAACCATCTTGAATAAAAATATTATCACCGTCTATATATAACTCATTTATATAATTCTTCAGCATACATTCCTTCTTAGTTTCCAACGGAATATATATCAAAGAATCTGCAATCTGAGATAGTTTTAATACACTGGAATCTTTCTTAGAATTCAACAAATCAAGATGTAAAATACTATCTTTCATTGAAGCATATTTGTATGGCTTTTCTACAACTACTTCTTTTTTTACTGATTTTCCTGTACATGAAATTATAATACCTATTAGTATTATAAGCGAGGTCTGTTTTAAGATTTTCATTAAATAGGGTTATTAGGTCTTGTTAATTATTAATTCATTTTTGCAACCATCAACACGGGATTAGAACTTTCTATTAATCCTGAAGCAATTGATTTTAATTTTTCTGATTTACTTTCTTTAACAGTTAATGCCGATGAATACATTACAAGAGTCTCACCTGAATCGCATATTGGAATCCATTCTACACCTGAGACCCATATGCCTCTTTCTCCTTTTACTGACTTTGGAGCAATTGCCGTTTTTGTCCCTTTGTCATATATCACTGTCTGTATATTATTCCCCATCAAACCTTTTTGGAGATTTATCATAGTGTATTTATCAAATTCATACATTCCGTGCACTCTGTAATATTTACCCCATTCTGCTGTTTTACTAAAGTCAAATAATTCAGGTGTGAAAGCTTTATTTCCTAATCCTAATGCTATTTCTGGAATAACATTCAGATCTTTATCAATTTTATAGATTATATCTCCAAATTCTTCTTTATAATATGTATTACTGTTTTTGGTATATATCCAATTGAACAATGCTCCTCCTTTTGTTGGAATAAACTTTGTATTTATTGTTTTTAATTCTTGTAATTTACTATCATAAACAGATACCAATTTTACGGAATCCTTATCATCACTGTATGGTGAGAATGGATATATATACGCTAATTTTGAATCATCTATTATTGATAAAACCTTTAATATTGATTTTGGTAACTTAACAGTTTCAACCAATTTACCTTCTATAGTGTATTTCATTATCTGCCCAGCTGAATTAAGATATATTAGATTTTCTTTTTTATTGAAAGCAAAGTCTGCCAGATAAATATATTCCCCTGGTCCTTTTCCTTGTTTACCTATCTGACGAATGAACTTACCATCTTTTCCAAATAAGTATAAATTCCTTTCACTTCCCGATGCTAAATAAAAATCATCTGTTTTTATTATCTTAAAAATTTCACCGAGCAAACATTCCTTTTTTGTCTCTAATGCAACATATTGAATGTCACCACTGTACTTTGCCAAATCAAAGACCTGAGCATTATTAATACAATTCTCAAGATTCATTTTTACTATTGAATCTTCTTTATTTATAGATTGACATGCTGCTATACAAACAGCTAAAAGTATAATTGCTTTTTTCATTGTTAAGGTTGTATTATAATATTAATATTAGGTTAGATAGGTAAATTTAATATTTTGTTTGAACAAACAAAAGTCTTTATAGTTTTATTATATTATTATGTCTTAAATTTCCGAAACGTATCCCCAATGCACCAAATCCTGACTATCCTTAATTTCCTTTGTTCCACCGTCATGAATCAGAATAGTCCTTGTTGCAATATCTAATACATTTCTAAAATCATGATCTGTTATTATTATACCTTTATGCTTTGATTGTTCAATTAGAATATCTTTTACATAATCTTTATAAATTGGAGCAACTTCATTAAAAGGCTCATCAATGAGAACAAACTCTGCATTTGAATATACAACTAGCAATATCTGAAGGAATCTATTTTCCCCACCTGATATCTGTTTGATATTCTTATTTAGTAAAGGACGTATGTACTCTAAATTATATATTATTTCAGCATTATCTTTATCACAGAAGATAGAAATGATTTTCTTTATCTTTATATGGCTTGGCAAGAATGAGTCTTGTGGTAGATAATTAATTAGATTTCTATTATCGTATACACCATTCGTTATTTTATTACTAACTCTAACAAATTTCCTATCTGCTAGTAACGAACCAAATATTATCTTTAATAAAGTAGATTTTCCCGAACCATTCCTTCCCAAAAGTCCGATAATCTCACCTTCTTTACAATGAACAAATACATCTGTAAGAATCTGTGTTGTTCCAAAAGTCTTTATTACGCTATCTACGTGTAGTTCTCTCATATCATCATAATTATTAAACCAATGAAGAGACTAATTACAAAGGTAGATACCCACAACGCTATTTTACTTAGGCCAACATTATAGTAGAAGTAGTATTCGTTCTTATTTCTCTTTTCGTAAATATAATAGTGAAAAAGTAGCGGTATAAATATATACGCAAATCCTATACTGGATTTTATGTCTGAATTAATAACTTTCATCATTCCTATTAATATCGATAATACTAATGATGGAATTATTAATTTTCTATAGAAAAGGAATACACTACGTACTATACGCATATTTAAGGTTTTATTAAAAGTATAATATTATAGATAAAATTAATATTTTGTTTCAATACATAAAAGCCTTTATAATAATATTATAGTCTTTTATTTTTGTATTGAAGTAGTTTATGTATTTTTGCAATAGTTAGTAACTGAAAACTCATTTTAGAATATGAAATTATCGAAGATATTTACGCTTATTGCATGTATGATTATTGGAGGTAGTGTGTTTGCGCAAAAGCATTATACTAAGCCTGTTAGAAAAGCATTTCTTGCTATTCCTAACTCTACTTTAAAGATTTCTAATAAGTATGGGAATGTGCGTATTCTTCAATCTCAGGCTGATTCTATTGTAATTAATACTACTGTTTCTATCTCGCAATACGATGATAAAATTGCTGAGAAGCAACTTGATGAGATTTCTATTATTTTTGGTAATTATAAAAATGTAGCTTCTGCTAAGACTGAGATTTCTAAGCATTTTAAAACTGGATATAAGTTTAGTATCGATTATATTGTAACTGTTCCTGAAGGAATTAAGCTTAATATTGATAATAGTTTTGGTGATATTATTGCTGAAGGCGATTTGAAGAATCTTGCTGAGCTCACTATCAATTATGGTAATATTTATGTCGATAATCTTATTCCTGTTTCAGAGAGTAATCTGAATTATTTTAAGTTGAATTATTCTACTGCTCATCTTAAAATGATTCATAATTCTAAGGTACTTACTAATTTCTCAAAGATTCGTGTTAAGAATGCTGATAATTTAGTTGTTTCTAGTAGATGCTCACGTGTAGAGGTCGATTCTACTCAGTCATATTCATGTAATACTCAAAATGATAATTGTATTATAAAGTATTGTGAGTCTTTTAATATTAATAAGGGTGATGCTTCTCATGTGACAATTGAAAATGGTGTTAGATATGCTGATATTAACACTAAGGGTGGTTCGATTAGTATTAATAATGTTAATGATTTTAAAAAGCTGTCTCTTTCTACTGAAAAGACTAATGTAAATATTAATATTAATATTAATGATAAGGTGAATTATGCTCTTAAAGCTAGTTTCACTGATACTAAGTATAGCTTCCCTGAGAGTTTAACTATCTTTTCTCAGAATAAGGATGAATTTAGTGGTATAGAGGTTGTTGAAGCCATCTTTGGTAATAGAGATGCCGTAATTGATTCTACGATTAGTCTTGAGGCTATCGGAGGATTTATTTCTATAAAGTAGATAACTATTGTATATAGATAAAAAAGAGAGCTGTACTAAGTACATCTCTCTTTTTTATTTATCCTACAGGTTTTGCTTTGTAACCCATCTTTAATAGTGCTTCAAGTACTTTTGTCTTGAAGTCTCCTTGTATTATTATTTCTCCTTCCTTTGCACTTCCACCTGTACCGCACTTAGATTTTAATTCTTTTCCTAAGTCTTTAAGGTCGTCAGGGTCTCCAATAAAGCCTGTTACAAGAGTTACTACTTTACCTTTTCTCATCTTTTTATCGAGCATAACTCGTAGATTTTGCTGAGACGGAGGTAGAGTCTCGTCATATTCCTCTTCATCGTGATTGTAAGCGAAATCTGGGTTCGTAGAATATACTACGTCTATTCTCTTTTTATTCTTCTTTGCCATATATATATCGTTTTACATTACAAATTTAATATAAATTGTATGTTTTAATTTAGAATTACTACAAATAACTGTTTTTTGCTTAAAATTAACAAAATAACATGCCTATAATTGTACAGTTTTATACATTTGACCCCTAGAATTAGATTATACAAAACCTTTAGAATTTTAAGGAAAAAAAAATGAATAAGATTGTATCTAAGGAGCAATTCTCAGAACGTGTATTTAAGTTCGAGATTGAAGCTCCATTAATTGCAAAATCGCGTAAACCAGGAAACTTTATTATCCTGAGAGTTGGTGAAAAAGGTGAAAGAATTCCTTTAACTATTGCAGGTGCTGATGTTAAAAAAGGAACAATTGACCTTGTTGTACAAAAGATGGGTGTTTCTTCTACTAAATTGTGCGACCTAAATGTTGGTGATTATGTTACTGACCTTGTAGGACCTCTTGGTAAAGCTACTCACATTGAGAAAAAAGGTACTATCCTTGCTTGTGGTGGTGGTGTAGGTGCTGCTCCTCTTCTTCCTATTGTTCAGGCAATGAAAGAAGCTGGTAACAGAGTGGTAACTATTATTGCTGGTCGTAATAAGGAACTTGTTATTCTTGAAGACGAAATGCGTAAATGGTCTGACGAACTTATTATCATGACTGACGATGGAAGTCACGGTAAAAAAGGTCTTATCACTGAAGGTATGAAAGAGGTTATTGAAAGAGAACAAGTTGATGAGTGTGTGACTATCGGTCCTGCTATCATGATGAAGTTCTGTTCAAAACTTACTGCTGAGCACAATATCCCAACTATCGCATCTCTTAATGCTATCATGGTTGATGGTACTGGTATGTGCGGTGCTTGTAGAGTTACTGTTGGTGGTAAAACTAAATTCACTTGCGTTGATGGTCCTGAGTTTGATGCTCATAAAATTGACTTCGATGAGATGTTAGCTCGTCTTGGAGGTTACAAGAAAGAAGAACAAGAAAAAACTGAACAACAAAAATAATCATGGCAGAAATGACAAAAGAAGCTTGGAGACAAGAACTTCGTAAGAAAACTAGTCCTAAAGACAGAATGGCTATCGAAAGAGTTACGATGCCAGAGACAGAGGTTGCTACTAGAATTACTAGCCAAAGAATAGAGGTTAACACAGGTATTACAGCAGAAATGGCTCAACAAGAAGCTGTTCGTTGTCTTGACTGTCCAAACCCAACATGTATGATTGGATGCCCTGTAAGCATTAACATTCCTACATTTATTAAGAATATTGAAAGAGGTGAGTTTGGCGAAGCTGCTAAAACTCTTAAAGAGACTTCTGCACTTCCTGCGGTTTGTGGTAGAGTTTGTCCTCAGGAAAAACAGTGTGAGGCTAATTGTATTTACACTACTAAATTAAATAAACCAGCTGTTGCTATTGGTTACCTTGAGCGTTTTGCTTCTGACTGGGAAAGAGAGTCTGGAAACATTTCTATTCCTGAAAAGGCTGCTGATAATAGTATTAAGATTGCTGTTATTGGTTCTGGTCCTTCTGGTCTTGCTTGTGCTGGTGACTTAGCTAAACTTGGTTATCAAGTTACTGTATTCGAAGCTCTTCACGAAATTGGTGGAGTTCTTAAGTATGGTATTCCTGAATTCCGTTTACCTAATGCGGTTGTTGATGTTGAAATCGCTAACCTTAAGCATTTAGGTGTTGAGTTCGTTACTAACTTCATCGTTGGTCTTACTGATTCTATCGAGAATCTTAAAGAGCAAGGTTTCAAAGGATTCTATGTAGCTTCTGGTGCTGGTCTTCCTAACTTTATGGATATTCCTGGTGAGAATGCAAATGGTGTTCTTTCTTCTAATGAATATCTTACTCGTGTGAACCTTATGGGTGCTGATAGCCTTGATTCTGATACTCCTGTATTGAGAGGTAAGAATATCATGGTTGTTGGTGGTGGTAACACTGCTATGGACTCTGTTCGTACTGCTAAACGTCTTGGTGCTGAACGTGCTATGATCGTTTACCGTCGTTCTATGGAGGAAATGCCTGCTCGTCTTGAAGAGGTACACCATGCTATCGATGAGGGTGTTGAGTTTATCAACCTTGCTAATCCAGTTGAGTATGTTGCTGACGAGAATGGTCGTGTTTGCAAAGCAAGAATCCAGAGAATGGAACTTGGTGAAGCAGGTGCTGATGGTCGTAGACGTCCAATTCCAATCGAAGGTAAAATTGACGAGATTGAGTGTTCTGTAGTTGTTGTGGCTATTGGTGTTTCTCCAAACCCAATCATCCCTAACTCTATTGAAGGTCTTGAGATGTCTAAGTGGGGTACTATTGTTGTTGGTGACGACACTATGGAGTCTAACATCGATGGAATCTATGCTGGTGGTGATATCGTTCGTGGTGGTGCTACAGTTATCCTTGCTATGGGTGATGGTAGAAAAGCTGCTGCTAACATGCACAAGAAATTTCAAAAATAATTACTAATTGACTATCTTATAGTCGTTTAGTACTTTAAATATTGCAGACCGAATTGATACTATTTCAATTCGGTCTGTATTGTATATAATAGTTAAGTTTAGTACATTTGTAGCAGTTTACTACATATACAAAGGGGAACATGAGATTATTATATACTATTATTTGCGTCATACTTTTAGCTTTCGGATCTTCTAATGTTCTGGCACAAAGTGTTGTTGTTCAAAAGTCTAACGAACAAGAAGTTATTGCTGGAAAAATATTCTTTGTTCACCATGTTAAAAAAGGGGAAACTCTTTATTCTATAAGTAAGGCTTACTTCGTTCCTTCTTCTATCATCATTGAATGTAACAATAAGGAGAATATCTCTCTGGCTATTGGTGAGATATTGAGGATTCCTAGAAATTTCGTTAATGATACCAGATATATTTATCATTGTCTTAAGCAGGGTGAGACATTATATTCCATTAAGCAAAAGACTGGTATAAACGTTGATGCTATCCTTCGTCATAATACTGGCATAAAGGATGTAAATGATATTGCTGTTGGTACTTATATTAAAATACCTAAAGATTCTATCGTTAATCGTCAATATGCTATCAATATGATTAATAAGAAGAATGAGATTGAAACATCTGTTGATCGTCTTCATGATATTTCTGTTGAAGAAGCTAAAGTAACTACTGAGCCTCTTAAAGATATTTTAGAAGAAACTACAATCTTAAATGAAGATTCTGAAGTTCTATTAAGCGATACTATTATTAATAAGAATATTAATATTGCAGTATTCTTACCTTTCTATCTTACTGAAAATGACTTTATAAACCGTGAACCTGATGATCACTCAGAGAATCACATGGTTAATAACATGGAAGTTCTTGATGACAAGGAAGCAAAAGACTCTATCGTATATAAAAAGATTTATAAGAAATCAGAGAACTTCATTAAGTTCTATCAGGGTTTCTTAATGGCTTGCGATAGTATGAAGAATGAAGGTTTTAATATAACTATAAATACTTTTGATACAGAGAAGAACAAAGATACAGTTCGTCATATTGTTGATTCTCTTGATTTTGCTAAGTTTGATTTCGTTGTAGGACCTCCTTATTCTTCAACATTTCATATTGCAGCTGAGAAAGCGCTTGCTAGTAGAACACCTATAATCTCTCCTCTTTCAGACAATACAAAGATGACAGAGCTTAATCCATATGTATTTCAACTAAATACATCTGAAAAGACTATAGTTAAATCAACTGCGAATTATATTTATAATAATTTCAAGAACTCTAATATTGTTGTGGTATATCCTAAGGGGTATCAAAACACTCCTGAGGCCAAATTAGTTACTAGTCTGGAGGATAGCTTATACAACTGTAATAAGTTTATAAACTATACCGATATTCATTATACTAAGATTTCGTTTAGCAAGTATAATTTCTTTGGTATCAAGCAGGTTCTGAAACGTGGTGTTGAGAATATTGTTATTGTTCCTTCTAAGAACAAATCTGATATTTATAATATTATTCCAACTGTTAATGCTCTGACTGATAATTACAAAATATCTTTGATTGCTCTTCCTTCGTGGCAGCGTTATAAATCATTAGATCCTTCTACATTCTTTAATCTTAATACCAGAGTACTTAGTCCTTATCATGTTGACTATAAAGATGAAAAGGTTATACAGTTTGTAGATAACTTCAGAAAACAGTTTGATTCAGAACCTAGCGATTTCTCTTTTAGAGCTTACGATTTAGCTACATATTTTATTAAATCTGCTGCCAAAGGGAATCTTAAACACGTTGTATATAAGAACAAACAAGCTAATCAGCTTCAGTCGTGCTTTAAGTTTACTATAGATAAGGATATGCTAGGAAAGGAAAATAAAGGGCTTCACCTTATTCATTACAAAAGAGATTATACAGTTGAAAAGAAAAGTATAAATCAATAAATACTTCATAAAAAAAAGGATTAGTAACTAATCCTTTTTTTTATTTATCTTATCTTTTAACTCGCAAGAACAATCACTGGGACAGGAATCACAAGCTCCGCCTTTCTTACCAAATGACTTAATCATTCTTACTACAAAGAAAATTATTGCAATTCCAACTATTATATATACTGCTATCTCCTGAATCATAGTAATAGTACTCCTATATTATAAACCACAAAACATATACCCCATGCTAATACTGTTGTGTATACAGCGAGGAATGCAGACCATTTCCATCCTGCCTCTTTTGCGACTGTTACAATCACCGCAATACAAGGGAAATAGATTAGGATAAATAGCATAAATACAAATGCTATCAATGAATTAAATACGTTACTGTCACGTAGTCTTGATTCTAGATCATACGAACCTTCATCTACCTGATAAAGAACTCCCATTGTACTGACAATAACCTCTTTTGCTACGATTCCTGAAAGAAGACTTACACTCATTTTCCAATCAAAACCTAAAGGTTTCATTACAGGAGAAATAAACTGACCTATTCTACCTATGTATGAATTCATCTGGTGCTCTTCCTGTTTAGCAAGATTATAGTCTAATACTTCCTTATTCTTCATATCAATAAGTGAAACATTATTATCTATTTTTGCCTGAACTATATCCTGATTAGCGTCTTCTATTAGAGTATCGTAATCTTTTGAATAATCAACATCTTTAGGAAAATATCCAAGTGCCCAGATTATTACTGATGCCACAAGAATGATACCTCCCATTTTCTTTAAATACTGTGATGCTTTAGACCACATATGAGAAATAATAACCTTTAGAACCGGTACTCTATATGGAGGTAATTCCATAACAAAAGGTGCTTCTTTACTTTTAAAAAGCACCTTCTTAAATAAACGAGCAATAATAACAGCTAAGAAGATACCTATACCGTACATAGAGAAAAGCACCAATGCTGCATTTGTACTGAAGAATGCTCCTATTATAACGATATAAATTGGTAATCGTGCACTACACGACATAAACGGATTTATTAGTATAGTCAACAGTCTGTCATTTCTATTTTCAAGTGTACGGGTAGCCATTATAGCTGGAACATTACAACCAAAGCCCATAACAAGAGGTATAAACGATTTTCCATGCAGACCTATCTTATGCATCACTCTATCTGTAATGAAAGCTGCACGAGCCATATATCCGGTATCTTCCATAAAAGAGATAAACAAGAAAAGTATCAATATATTAGGAAGAAAAACGATTACTCCTCCTACTCCACCAACAACTCCATCAATAAGGAGATCTTTTAGCGGACCGGCAGGCATGTAGTTACTTAACATTGAACCTATCCATGCTACACCACTCTCAATCCATGCCTGAGGGTACTGACCGAAAGTAAAGGTTGCGTAAAAAGTTACAAACATAAAAAACAAGAAAATAGGAATACCCCAGAACTTATGAGTAATGAAAGCATCTATCATATCTGTTGATTTTCGTCGGGTAGATGCAACAGCCCTGTATGTTTCTTTTAAAGCACCAGTTATAAAACCGTACTTAGCATCTGTAATAACTGTTTCTGTATTTTCCTTGTATGAGTCTTCAATATATGCACATTCTGTGCCTTGAGCTCCCTGAATATCTTCGGCAAAGTCACTTGTAGAAATATACTCCGAAGCATCTCTACACCTTTCCAACAACTTAACAGCAAGGAATCTTGACGACACATGAGTAACGATATTACTATCTTTAGAGATAATCTCACGCATTCTCTTTATTGAGTCTTCAACTACGGCTCCATAATTAATATGAATATGACGCACCACAGGATCCCTATCTTCATACACATCAATTAGTTTGGTAAAAAGCTTATCAAGGCCCTTACCTTTAGATCCAACTGTTGGAATAATTGGTACTCCAAGCATTGCACCCAACTTTTTATAATCAAGAATAGCTCCCTTAGCCTCAAGCTCATCATACATATTAAGAGCGATTACCACTTTAATATCCATATCGATAAGCTGAGTAGTTAGATATAAATTACGCTCCAGATTAGAAGCATCAACTACATTAATAACAATATCAGGCTTATTATCAACAATATACTGACGTACATAACGTTCTTCCTGACTGTAAGCTGTAAGTGAATAAGTACCTGGAAGATCGACTAACTCGAATTTATAATCGCCAAATGTAGCAGACGACTGCTTAGCATCGACAGTAACTCCACTATAATTACCAACATGCTCGGTAGAACCAGAAGCCATATTGTAAAGTGTAGTCTTTCCACAATTTGGATTACCTACAAAGGCTACATGAATCTTTTTCTGACTCTTATCACCAAGAGTTTGCTTTAATTCATCATCACTAAAAACACCATGAAATTCAGGAGAAAAATCACCAGTTACGCCCTCTTCAAGTTTAACAACCTCTATTAGAGCCGCTTCACTTCTACGAAGAGAAATATCGTAGCCCATGATACTATACTCAACAGGATCTTTAAGAGGAGCATTCTTAACAACAGTAACAGTCTGACCTTTAACAAAGCCCATCTCTGTTATACGCTTACGAAAGGCACCATAACCAAGCACCTTCACTATAACTGCCTTATCACTATCTTTTAAGTCTGATAATTTCATATTCACTATAGTTGAAATAACTAAACACAAAAATAACAATACTTTTTTAAATTTAATCTAAATAAGAATAAAATAATAAAAATAGATTTGGGAAATGCTTTTAAATTTCATAAATTCATATTATACTATTAACATAAAACTAAAACGAGATTCCACGTACAAATAATAGTAATTAGCTCTAAAACACGCAAATATGACGAGCAATACTGAAAAGGATGACCTAAAAAGATTATCAGAATTCTTCAATAAGGATCCTGAGGCATTTAGCATTTTTGAAGAAGAAATAGATGTTGAAATTCAAAAAGAATTTTATACATCTATGGAAAATATTACTCAAAAACTAGAGGATTCAGAGAATAAATCTCTAGAGAATACCGATAAACTATATGACAAAAACGTGTCAATAGAGGAAAAAAAGGAGACCCTTTTATTATTATCCAATCTTAACGAAGTTGAAGCTTACAGAGCCATTGAAAAATTCATAAAGAAAGGTGATAAACAATTAAAGAAATGGGCTTTAATTGCATTCCAACAGTCACGAATGATGATAGAAAGCTCTCTAATGAGCGAAAAGTCAATCTATATTTCAACAGGACTTGGAGGAAAAGATAGCAAACTACGTTACTTCTGTGTATTCTTCACAAGAAAACAAACCTCACTAAACAAAAAGGAAAAGGACATTCTGAAAAAAGAAATAGAATTTGCATTCAGGGACGGTAATGCTGAAATCGAAACTATGGACTACACCAATGGAATTGTAACCTTTAAAGCATTAATACCATTAGCAACTAACATAAAGGACATGTTCGATAGTATTATAAAAGAAATAAACAACTATGGTAACATTCTGAATAAAAACATGATAATAACTAATGTTAAATCACTAACAATAGACGAAATAGAACATTTACTTCAACAAAAAAGCGAAGAATAGATTCTTCGCTTTTTATAATATCTTAAAAAAATCAGACAACTAACTATTCTGCCAAATCCTCAAATTCAACATCAACAAAAGCTTTAGTATCGAACTCTTCAGAAACATAAGCAGAATCATCTTTTCTTTCTACTTCCATTCCACCAAGCAATGTTTGAATCTTTCCAACAGTCTCTGTTAAACCATCAGAAAACTTCTCAAAATCTTCTTTATAAAGGAAAATCTTATGTTTTTCATAATGATAATTTCCCTCTTTGTCAAAGCGCTTTTTACTTTCAGTGATTGTTAAATAATAATCATTATTACGAGTAGCTTTAACATCGAAGAAATAAGTTCTTTTTCCTGCTCTCACCGCCTTTGAGAAAATCTCATCCCTACCATTCAAATTTTCATCAGTCTTTTCGTACTCTTCCATGTTTTGTTTTAAATTAGTTTAACTTATATGATTCAAAAATAAGAAAATTCGGCTAAAAATGACACTCGACAGTCAATAATTTTTAGCATTTATTAACAAAAGTCATACTTTATATCGAATAAAAACTAAGAAAACTCAAACCCATACATTATGTTACAACAAATTAAAAAATTGAATAGAAAAATAACTAATCAGAAAAAGATTGTAAATTTGTAGAAATTAAAAGATAAAGGACATGGAAATAGGAGCATTTTTTACTCTACTATTAATTGTAGTAACTATGCTAGCAATAGCATTCGCAGCTTTAGCAATAAGAATCTTGATTAAAAAGAACGGAAAATTCCCAAGTCTTCACATTAGTAGAAATAAAGAAATGAAGAAAAAGGGTATTACCTGCGCCAACTCTACAATGAAAAAAGAGGAAACAGACTACAAAGAAATAAAAATAGATAAACACAAGTAGGTACCAACTACCTACCCTCTTCGTACCCTCTATCTATTAACTCCCATTTTTATATCAAAAATGGGAGTTAATAGATAGTTGACAGGTAGTTGGTAGGTAGTTGATACGAACCTGACTAGTATTTCTTGACTATATTAATCACCATCTGAGCAGATACCTCACCTGCATCTACAACAAAATCCTTAAAATCTTTATAATTACTTTCCTTACCAGGAATATCAGAAATTGCACGCACTACAACGAAAGGTGTTTTCATTAAGAAACATGCCTGTGCAATAGCCGCACCCTCCATCTCAACTGCCATAATCTCAGGAAAATTATCCTTAATAGAAGCTGTACGCTCAGGACACGAGATAAACGAATCACCACTGGCGATAAGTCCTATATGAGAAGTTATATGATCCAGCTCAGCAATAGACTCCGTTGCCACAGAAATCAAATGCTCATCAGCCTTAAATTCAAGAGGCATACCAGGAACCTGTCCCATATCGTAACCAAAAGCTGTAGCATCAGCATCATGATGAACAAGATGAGAAGACACAACCAGATCAAGAACATTAAGCTTAGAATTCATTCCGCCAGCCGAACCAGAATTAATAACTGCCTCAGGAGCAAAATTATTTATTAGTAAAGAACAACCAACAGCCGAACTAACTTTACCTATACCGCAACGCAAAAGAACAACTCTTACACTCTCTATCTCACCCTCGTAATAATCAAACCCTGCAATAGAGGTACATTTCTCATTAGTTAGATGCTTTCTTAGAAGAATCATCTCCTCGTCCATTGCAGTGATAATTCCTAGCTTTACTTTATTAGAATCCATAATATAATTAGTATTTTTGAAGTATTGGAACAAAGGTAACATTTAATCAAATACAATGGATAATTTTCTTCACAAAGCCTGTCAGGATATATACTCAAAACATAAGGATATTTTCAAAGACACAATTATTGTTTTCCCAAACAAGAGAGCTGGTGTATTCTTCAAGAAACACCTGAATGATGTTGTGAAAGAAACTATATGGATACCACAGATAACAACCCTTAACGAATTTGTAGAAGAACAAAGTGAATTGCAGAAAGACGACAATATGAGTCTGATTTTTAAGCTCTTCAATATATATAGAAAACACATCAAGACCGAAGAAACATTCGACGACTTCTACTACTGGGGAGAAATGCTACTCAACGACTTTGACGACATAGACAAGTACCTTGTTGACGCAAAAGATCTGTTCAGTAATCTGTTATCGCTAAAAGAGATAGAATCGGAATTCGATTACCTGAGTGAAGAACAAATACAAGCAATAAAGAAATTCTGGAACACCTTCAGTGTAGATAAAGTATCGAACGACCAGAAAGAATTCCTGAAACTATGGGAAAAACTATACACAATATATAGTGAATTCAAGGCACACCTTCAGAAAGAAGGACTATGCTACGAAGGGATGGGATATAGAAGCATTATTGATAAGATTAACGATAAGACCTTTAATATAAAAGCACAGAAGATACTATTCATAGGATTCAACGCACTAAACAGATGCGAAGAACAACTATTCACGCACCTGCAAAACAATAAAAAAGCTGAGTTCTACTGGGATTATGACACCTACTACGTGAACAATAAAGACCACGAAGCAGGTTTCTATATGAAAAAAAATCTGAAAAGCTTTCCAAACGTCTTCGACATGGAGAACTACAACAAATTCAGTCATACAAACAAACAGATAGACATCTATTCAGTACCATCAGACATCGGTCAGACCAAGATGCTATCGAACCATTTAAAAAACATAACAGAAAACGACTTAGATAAGAATGCAATAATACTGGGAGATGAGAACCTGCTTATCCCTACCCTGCACTCTATACCACAGAATATCGATAAGATAAACGTAACTATGGGATACCCTGCACAAAATAGTACGGTAGCAGGATACATTAAAAACATAGTTGACCTCCAGACAACAACAAAGACATCGGGAGAAAAAAGCGTATTCTACTTCAAGCAAATAATCTCGATACTTAATCACCAGTTCATTAACAGTGAAGAAGCAAACGACGACATAGCAAAAATAAAGAAATTCAATAAAGTATATATAAGTCCTGATTCACTTACAATTGACGACAGGACAAAACGTATCTTCGAATGCCCTAAGACAGGAAAAGAAGCAAGCGAATACCTACTAAGAACACTACACGAAACCTTCGAGAAACTTGACAATACAGACTCAGAAGAAGGACTGGTAAAGATTGAAAAGGAATATCTGTACAATCTGTACCTATCGATAAAACGTACAAACACAATACTAGAAGACTATAAAATAGAACTGGAAACAAAAACATACTACCACATAGTCTCGAAAATAATAAAAGGACTAAGTATACCATTCGAAGGCGAACCACTAACAGGTTTGCAAGTAATGGGACTAATGGAAACAAGACTATTAGACTTTGAGAACCTTTACATACTATCGGCAAACGAAGGCAAACTACCAAAAGTCTCGACAAGCAACTCATACGTACCATACAATCTACGTACAGGTTTCGGTCTGCCAACACTAGAACACCAGGATTCAATATATGCGTACTATTTCTACAGACTAATACAAAGAGCCAAAAACATTAAATTCTACTACAGTAGCAAGTCTGACGGCATTAGAACAGGCGAAATGAGCAGATACCTGCACCAATTAAAATACGAATCGGGTTACAAAGTGAACGAACACTCTGTGATAAACGACATATCAGTAGAGAACAAAAAAGCAATAAGTTATACGAAAAACGACGAAATACTTACACAACTTAACAACCTTACAACCAACAAAGAACGACCACTATCGCCAACAGCAATAAACGAATATCTGACCTGTCCACTGAAATTCTACTTCAAATACATAGCAGAAATGCGCGAAGAAGACGAAGTGACAGAAGACATAGACCCAAGGGTCTTCGGTATGATATTCCACGATAGTATGGAAGAAATATACAACACAACAAAAGGGAAGGAAGTCACAACAGCACTAATTGACAAACTACTGGACAAAGAGAATCCACTAGTCATTGAAAAACTAAACGAATCCTTCAACAAGAACTTCCTTAAGGAACAAAATCTTACTAAGATTGAAGGTAAGAACGAAATAATCTACAACATAATACTAAACTACATAAAAGAAGTATTACGCAAAGACAAAAAGAACTGTCCGTTCAAAATACTGGAGACAGAACAAAAACACACTCTAGCCATAAATGTAGACGGGAAAAAAGTATACATAGGCGGTATGATTGACCGTGTAGACCTCACCAAAGAAGGTGTTAGAATAATAGACTACAAGTCGGGCAAGGCAGACAGGGAATTCATATCAATTGACGACCTGTTTGGTGACGACCATAAAAAACAAAACAAAGCAGCCTTACAGACATTTCTTTACTGCATGATGTATGACAGCAAATATTCACCAAGTGAAAACATAGTACCCGGAATATATGCACTAAAAGACATCTTCAAAAACGACTATACATACAAACTAATACAGAAAGCAAACAGAAAGAAAGAACCAGTAAGAGATTACAGAGACTTCAAAGACGAACTAAACGAAGGAATAAAAACACTCATCACTGAAATACACGACAGCACAAAACCATTCTGTCAGACCGAAGACGACGATGTATGCAAATGGTGCATCTACAAAGAACTATGCCACAGATAAAAACACAATACTAATACAGCGCCAAAGACCTGTAAACAGGAAACTTTGACGCTGTAACTTATCTCACTTAAATATTACTTATCAGTATAAAAATCTAGCATATCCTTAATAGCCTTCTCACACACAGGACAGAAATTCTTACGTCTGTTCGACTTCATCACACAATCCTGAACAGGACTGTAAACACCCTTAGCCATATAACCGCCACCTTCAAAAAGTCCCACAACATCATCATACTCACCAGTTCTAGGCGTAGGAACAGGAGTACCCTTCTTAATCATTGACTTCCACTTAGAATCAAAATCAACATTAGTCGTAATATTAGGCTCCCAAGGCTCATTCTTCAAATTATAAAAATCCTCAGTAGCAACAGAAGACGTATAATACTCATCAGCCAATCCGGCAAAACTATGACCGAACTCATGAACAGCAACCTTCTCAGAAAGCAAATGATCAGCACTACCTAATCCGTAGAAATTATAGAAACCACCACCACCATACTTAGCAGTATTAACAAGTACGAAAATTGCATCATTTGGAGCACAAGCCGCTATATCAGAAACCGACTTATAATCAAGAGTAGTTAAATAGCGCTCAATATCGAAAGTATAAAACGACGAATTCATAACTGTATTCCTATACTTCTTTCTACCTGGAATATCAGTACCCGACTCCTGTGAAACCGACTTAACAGCCCACACATTAATCCTATCCTTATACTCCTTATAAACATCAACAGAGAAAAAATACTTCATAATTCGCTTTACATCCTTAATAAACTTAGACATTTCCTTAGCTGTATATCCCTCAGCAAGAAAAGCAATATCAAGACAATTAGTAGGATTACCACTGTAATGAACTTTTTCAACCTCAAAAGGCAAAGGTTTTTCCTTACGAATAAAATAACTCTTCGGATCAATATTCACAGTAAAAATTGGTTGAAACTTAGACGTAGCATAACGACGCTCCTCTAAAACCAGACGAACATCATTCTTAGGAAAAGGCATCTTCAAAGAATGATAAAAAGAACGATGAATCTTCAAAGCCTCAGGAGTAGCAACCCACTCATTATACAATGAACAAAACCCCTTAGAAAACAGCAACTCATCAGTATTAGCATCATAAAGACAATAACGATAAGCACCATAATCAAACTTATCAGTCAGGTTATTATGAGGACCTGCATAGGCACCCTCCTGTAACATCTGTGACAAAAAGACATCAGTATGATCTACTGTCCCCCCAAGCTGAATATCAACCCTTAAGGTATTACCAGTAAAATGTTTGTCGTAATTCACCTGAGCAAACAACGCAGAAACGCATAAAGTCGCAACAAGTATTAATAATATTCTTTTCATATATAGTTTAATTTGTTAGAATCTAATCGAAAGGTATAAAACTTATTTTAGTTTTATATTAAACTTAAGACCTAAATAATCCATTTCGCCCTCCTTAAACCCTGCAACAATCTCTGTATCAAGTAATAAAAATATATTATTCAAACCATACCCTACTTCAAAATAATGATTTAGCGACTCAGTATGTAAATAATTCACAAACAACGACTCCTGTAACATCATAGCATTACCAATAAGAGGTAAACGCTTCAAAAGAAACTTACTCATAGAATATTTCACATGTCCCTCAACAAAATAATCACTCGACACAGCCTGATAATATCCCAATGAACGGAACTTAGTAATATCACTTGACAACGAAATAGACTCATCAAAAGAACGGAAGAACTTCATATCTTGCGCATATAACCTATCAGACGATAAGAACTTACCTGCTCTAACATCATAATCCAGAGTATTAGAAAACCCAAGGCCAACCGACTGATTAACACCAAACTTAAGATAGTCATAATCGGCATCACCACCGAAAACCGTAACAGCCTTATCGTAAGAAAGAGTAAAAGTAGGCGACTCTCTATGTAAGTACTGCTTACGATTATTCCTTATTCTATAATACTGACGAGGAGTATATTCCAATCGTACCCCAAACGAATGATTCTCACTCTCACCATATTGCCAATCAGCAATATTATCATTAACAGGAACATTAAGAGTATAATCCCTATCCTTCACATCAATAAACTTATAGCTGGAATTATTAGAAAGAGGCAATCTTCTTGCATAATACAAGTTAGCCGTAACACTAAGTCCGTTTACTATCTCAGTAGAATAACCCACATAAGCCTCACGTTTCTCATAGAACTTCATAAAATTCTTCTGAGCCCATAGAGTATACATCATATTCTCCATACGACTCTCCTTATCATCCCCCTTATAATCATCGGTAAAAATACCTCCACCCATAAAAACAGAAGATCTCTTTATACCATCAAACTCATAAAACAAATGACTCTTAAACGTCAACGCTTCACGAGCCTCCGCATAATTAAACTTAGTAGAAAAAGAAAATGACTTACCCATAGTATCACGCAAAGAATATCTAAAAGGAAAATCCATATTAAATCCCTCAACAGTATTAAACGACAGATTAGCAAACTCTAATAATCCGGGCGTGGTAAATTTAGAAGAATAACGAGATGAATCTTTTTTATACTCATAAGTACGTCCAGAAATAATATCGCCAAACTTAAACTTACGCTGACTATCACGGATAGAGTCCTTATACTCGGGAGTATGAATAACCTTCTGAATAGAATCCTTAGAAACAAAACTAACCATCTCATCCTTAGTTAGTTTAATAGGACGCGAAGATGCCCAGAAAGTAGAATCATTTTTAATACACACCTTAGCCATCTTAATATTATCCTTAATCTCCAACGGCTTAATAGGTTCTGCCCTCTTCGTTTCCTTCTTTATAAGACGATTCAAACGACGCATATCACTATTAGTAAGCTCATCCTTCTCCATCAGCTTATTAATCTTCTTCTGCGTCTTAGAAGCAGGCTTATTATTCATAGGTTTCTTAACAGCAACATTAGCAGCAAGAGATTTATTTATTGTCTTAACATCACCATTAATACGTGCCAAAAGCGTATGATCAATATTAGGATTACTAGTCACATTATACTCCGAGATAGAAGCCGTATAAGTAGCATTACCCTTAAAACCCATTGCACCTCCATCAATCTTAAAATTAAAATTCTTAGGCATCCACACACCATCCTCAACAAAGCCATACATCTGCTTCATCTTAACCTTCATCATAGGCAACTTCATCTTCAGATCAGCAGAATGTAAACTCCACAGATTTTCAAAGATATAAAGAGAACCATTAAAGAAACCCTTACCATTATTACGAGGAATAACACGAATCTTATTAATAACCAATCCCCTCTCCTTGAAAGTACCAATAAGTTTAAACTTATACGACGAAAAAGCCTTTGGTCCAAGCGGACTAGCTACCCCATACTCATCAGAATTATACAGATTATTAATCACCATACCCATAGGAGACGTTTGCTCATCTCCCTCAGAAGAGCGAATAGCAACAACCTGTTGAGTAATCTTATTAGGAAGCTCAAAATGCACCTTATTAATCGATTCAGTAACATATGCCCGCCCAATCTTTACACCATCCTCCTCAACAGTAGAACGAAACAACCAAGGCACTTTCTCAAGAGTATAAGTACCCTTAATATATACCTTACAATCATACTTCGACAACTGATTAGAATAATAAGGAGCCATAGCAATAACCTTACGCATCACATAATAAGCAGGATCCTCACCTGTACCAAGCACCTTAAATTCAGGAAGCACAATAACCTCTTCCTCCATAACCAGATTAAGATCATGTTGAAGATGCTTAAAATCAAGCTTCAACTCCTGAGCCTTAAATCCCACACACTGAATAAAAATCTGATTATTATCCTTTTTAAGAGCAAGAGAAAAAGCACCATCAACATTAGAGATAGTACCATTATTAGAACCTGGCTGATAAATATTCACATTCTGTAACGGCTGATGATTAACATCAGTCACAACACCTTTAATAACCTGAGAAAACGCACTAAATGAAACGATTAAAAATAGAAGAGATAGAAGTATTCGTCTTTGCATATAATTATCTATTTGTGATTTAAGATTACAATATAGATAAACAAACACAAATAATATGTTATCAAAAAGTTAAAAGCCCAGTAGCAAAAAAATGCTACTGGGCTTTCAATATCTTGTAATTATACTTTTACAACGAACGTTGACGAACAAGTTCATAAACCATTAAAGAAGCAGCAACTGCAACATTCAACGATTCTATTTGACCTAAAATAGGAATACTAATCTTTTCAGAAACTAGTTCCATAAGCTCATCACGGATACCCTTATCCTCACTACCCATAATAAAAGCAGTAGGTTGAGTTAAATCAACTTCAGTATAGTTCTTATCAGCTTTCTCTGTAGCCGCAGCAACCATAAATCCCTTAAACTTAAGATTCTTAACAAGCTTACGCATATTCACAACCTTACAAACAGGAATATTATAAAGCGCACCTGCCGATGTTTTAATAGCATCAGAAGAAATCTTAGCAGAATGCTTATGAGGAATAACAATAGCATCAACACCTGCACACTCAGCACTTCTTGCAATAGAACCGAAGTTACGAACATCAGTAATACCATCAAGAATTAGTACAACAGGTTGCTTCCCTTCAGCAAGTTTAAGGTCTATAACCTCATCTATATCCTGATACTCAACAGGAGAAACGAATGCTACAACACCTTGATTATTTCTAGTATCAAGTGCCTGAAGTTTCTCTTGTGGTACATATTGAAAAGCAATATTCTTATCTCTCACTAACTTAAACAACTCTTGAAAAAGAGGACCTTCTAAACCATTACGGAATAACACCTTGTCAACTGCCTCTTCTTTATTAATCGCCTCTATTACAGCACGTATGCCGTAAATCATTTCTTGTTTATACTTTGCCATGCAAATATCTGTTAATGTATTATTTAATCTCTTTGTTGTATTAACTCATCAAGTTCAAAAGAAAAAGTCTCCCAATTCTCCATCTCTTGCTCCAAGTCCTTCTTAGTCTGTTCATACTTAGCATAAAAGGCCTCATCCTCAGTGCCATTAGGATTAGCAAACTGCTCATCCATCTGAGCAATTAGTTCCTCGCACTTAGTAATATTTTGCTCAGCCTTATCTACACCATTCTGAACTTTTTTAATCTTCTTATTTAATTCTTTTCTCTCCTGATAATCAAGCTTATTAGCAGATGGAGCTTCATCACTCTTAACCTTCACCTCTTTCTGCTTGATTTCAAGTTCATTAAGCGAAGTTAGTCTTTTTTTTGCAAGAAACTCATAAATACCGCCACTATGTTCCTTTAACTGCTTATTTCCAAACTCATACATCTTATTCACCAAACCATCAAGGAAATCTCTATCATGGGAAACCACAATAACAGTACCATCGAAATTAGCAAGAGCCGCCTTAAGAATATCCTTTGAACGAATATCAAGATGGTTAGTAGGCTCATCGAGAATAAGTACATTATAAGGTTCAAGCATCAAACGCACCATAGCAAGACGCGAACGCTCACCACCCGAAAGTACCTTCACCTTCTTATCAAGCTCCTCACCCGCAAACATAAATGCAGCAAGAATACTCTTCAGTTTAAGACGAATATCACCAACAGCAATGTCATCAACCACCTCAAAAACAGTCTTATTATCATCAAGCATTTGCGCCTGATTCTGAGCAAAATAACCGATATTCACATTATGACCGACATTACACTCGCCACCTTCATAATCAAGCATACCCATAATCATACGCACAAGAGTAGTCTTACCCTCACCATTCTTACCGATAAAAGCAAGCTTATCGCCACGATGAATCTCAAAATTCACACTATCAAGCACCACATGATCACCAAAACGCTTAGTCAGTTCACTACCCGACGCTACAATATCACCAGAACGCTTAGCAGGCGCAAAACGAATATTCATAGAACGTACATCCTCATCATCAATCTCAATACGATCGACCTTAGCAAGCTGCTTAATACGCGACTGTACCTGAACCGACTTAGTAGCTTTATAACGAAAACGCTCAATAAAATCCTCAGTATCCTTAATCATCTTCTGTTGATTCTCAAACGCCTTCTTCTGCTGCTCACGACGTTCCTTACGCAACTCAACATACTTCGTATAATTAACCTTATAATCGTAAATCTTACCAAGAGAAATCTCAACAGTACGATTCGTCACATTATCTAAAAACGCCTTATCGTGAGAAACAAGAATAACCGCACCACTATATGTCTTTAAGAAATCCTCAAGCCACTGAATAGACTCAATATCAAGATGATTGGTAGGCTCATCGAGAAGGAAAATATCAGGACGCTTAAGCAAAATTTTAGCAAGCTCAATACGCATACGCCATCCACCAGAAAACTCAGAAGTCTGACGTTGAAAATCAGAACGTTGAAACCCTAGTCCCATAAGAGTCTTTTCAGCCTCACCCTCAATATTATCACCACCAAGCATATGAAAACGCTCACTAGTATCAGTCAGTTTCTGCACAATATCGATATACTCCTCAGACTCATAATCCTCTCTGGTAGCAACCTCATTATTCAGTCTGTCAATCTCAGCCTTCATGTTAAGCACCTCATCAAAGGCCGTAAGCGCATCCTCCATAAGAGTTTTACCATCATTATAAAGCATATGCTGAGGAAGATAACCTATCTTAATATCAGAAGGATAAGAAATACCACCACTAGTAGGTTGCTGAAGTTTAGCAAATATTTTAAGAAGAGTAGATTTACCTGCACCATTCTTCCCTGCAAGACCAATTCTATCTCTCTCATTAACTAAAAAAGAAACGTTATCAAACAGGATAAAGTCTCCAAATAATACACTTAGCTGATTAACTGAAATCATAATAATTCTGAATTTTGCAGCAAAGATACATTAAATTATTTCTTATTATAAGTATTCAAAGGCAAAGTAAATTTAAAATCACTTCCTTTTCCTTCTTCACTTTCAACCCAGATATTACCACCAAGCTTTTCTACAAATTCTTTACAAAGGACTAATCCCAAACCAGAACCTTTTTCTTTATTGGTACCTTCAGATGTAATATGTGTAGACATATCGAAAAGTTTTCTTCGGGTTTCTTCATTCATCCCAACTCCATTATCAGCAATAGTAATTTCAACCTGATTATGTCTAGGAACTGCTGAAACAGTAATACGCCCCCCTGTTTCTGTGAATTTAATAGCATTAGAGATAAGATTTCGCAAAACCGTCTTTACTATATTTTTATCTGTATACACTTCAATATCATCTGAATGAATATAATTCAGAAAAATCTTTTTAAGCTTTGCAGCGGAGTCTGAGATTTCTATTATTTCCTTGATAATAGTTGACAACACTATTCTTTCTGGATTAAAATCAATTTCTCCAGTTTGTGTTTTAGCCCAATTCAATAAATTGTCTAATAAGGAAAGTGTATTTACGGCAGATGAGTTTATCATTCTTAAAAATTCTTCTACTTCTGCTTCTCCTAAATTTTTAATATTATCAATTAATAATTCCGAAAATCCTAAAATACTATTAAAAGGACTTCTTAAATCATGTGCAATTATTGAAAAGAATCTATCTTTTACTGCATTTACTGCTTTCAATTTTGCTTCACTCTCCTTTAATGCTATCTCAGTATTTTTTAATTCAGTTATATCAACAAAACATTCAATGATCCCTACAACATCATTATTTTCATTCTTAAGGGGCTTTATACTTAAAATAAAATATTTTATCTCGTTATATTTTGTTTTTGTTTCAAGAACAGTTTCTATAAATTCTTTACCATTTAACATTCTCTTTAATGAACACTCTTTTGAGCCACAACTTCCCGAACTCAGATAATCATAACATTTCTTTCCTAGGATTGTATTATTATCTGCATTATTGAAATAAGCATACTTCTCATTACAAAAAATAATATTATAATTCGTATCAATTATTTTAAATCCTTCATTTATTAAATCACAAAGGTTACCTTCTGTTACACAATTTGCTTCCATACGATTCAGCTATTAATCCACTATGCAACTCAAAATAGAGGACATATACACAACTACATTAAAAAGAAACGATATCAAAAAGATAAAGTTTCTTTATAACACATTTAGTTATGCAACTGATATCACAATAGCGTGGAAGAAATATTTGAAGGTTTCTTATTAATTATTAATTAAAAAAAATATTGATGATGGTATAGCAAAAAGCAAAATCAGTACATAAAAAGATAAGACAACAATTGTTAAAATTCCAAAGTACTTAAACAAGGATTTAAGGTTTCTGAATCCAGAAGTAATCTTAGATAATTTTTCCGAATAAATCCCCTGTTTCATTTCCACTGAAAACTGATATAAATAATATGTAGGAAAGAAGTATAGAGCACCAATTATCAGATAAAAAATACCAAATGCTAAAACAGAAAAGCCTCCAGCAATAGAATGACTAATAAATGAACCAGATATCATAGCTATTATTGACATAATTATCACAATTCCCAATCCCACAAAACCAACAATAGCTAAGAATTTTCCCCATTTAGAGATTTCAATTAAGTAACCATTAATTTCCTTACTAGCTATAAATGAGCTTTCGTTTTGTTCTTTGTTTTCTAGATTTTCCATATATATTTATTTATAAATTAACTACACTATTATTAATGCTTTATACTTTAATGTTGTTATAACGAGACAAAGATACAAACACAATAGTTAATTAACAATAAATAACATAAACACGGCAGACTTTATTATAAAAGGCAAATCATTGACCAAACAGTCAAAAAATTTGCTTTCTAAAATGACAATAAGGAGTAGAACCTTTCTTAGAATAATAATCCTGATGATATTTCTCAGCCTTATAATACATATTAGCCTTGGTAAGCTTAGTGGCAACCTTATACCCCTTTTTAACTAATAAAGTTATTAGCTTACCAGCAGTTTCTTTCTGTTTAGAAGTAGTATAAAAAATCTCAGTCCTATACTGCTCACCAATATCTGGTCCCTGTCTATTAATCTGAGTAAAATCATGAATCTCAAAGAAAAGCTTAATTAAAGACTCAACACTTACCTTACTCTTATCAAAAACTACAGCCACAACCTCAGCATGACCAGTCTTACCTGCACAGACTTCCTGATAAGTAGGATTCTTTTTATGCCCACCAATATACCCAACAGAAGTCTTAACAACACCTTTAGCCTTCTTAAAATAATACTCAGTGCCCCAGAAACACCCACCGGCAAAATATATAGTTTCCTGATTTCTCATTACGGAATCAGGAATAAACTTAAGAGACAACGAATTCACACAATGCCTGATATTCTTAACAGTAAACCCCTCATTAATAAATACATGCCCCAAATGACCTCCACAATTAGCACAAACAATCTCTGTCCTGACACCGTCAACATCAGGAATACGCTTTACGGCACCCTTTATTTCATCATCAAAAGAAGGCCAACCACAAGAAGAATCAAACTTATCAGCAGACCTATATAAAGGTGCATCACACATCTTACACACGTATACACCCTTAGCTTTATTATTCAAATACTTACCTGAATATGGCGCTTCTGTACCCTTATCTATTAATATTGCTTTTTCAGCTTTAGTAAGCTTATTGAAATTCGTTTCAACCTTCTGCGAGAATAGATTTACAAACGAGATAATACCAATTAAAATAAATATTACATTTTTCATGCTCTAAGATTCCTGTTAAAGTTTCAGTAATTAAACGATAGAACAGGAGTAAGGTTAGTTGGATTATGCTAATTAATATATTATTAATACTTTTGAATAAATAAACTACAAAACCAACAACATGAAAAAAGCAATTCTTATCTGTCTACTACTACTTCCTACACTATTCATTCAAGCACAAATTAAAGCTATAACTGATACAGGAGATGAAGTTGTATTAAACGCTGATGGCACATGGAAATTCGTAAACAAAGAAGATGATAAAGTAGAACAGTTATTGGTTAATACAAAGAAGTTTAATAAAGATAAAAAATCTACATTCTTAATAAAAAGTAAGAAAGTAAACGTAGGCATATGGATAAATCCTAAAGAGTGGAAACTAACAAGTCAAATCAAAAGTCCAGCAGCAGAATTCATCTTTCGCAAAAGAAATGAAGATCTATACGCTATGATGATAACTGAGAAATCGCAAATACCTCTTGAATCATTAAAGAATATTGCAATAATAAATGCACAAAATGCTTCTCCAGACGCTAAAATAATAAAACAAGAATATAGAAATGTAAATGGCGTTAAAGTAATTATGATGCAAATGACTGCAACACTACAAGGAATTAAATTCGTCTACTACAACTATTATTATTCAAATAGCAATGGAGCTGTTCAATTACTAACATATACATCTGAAAATTTATTTGAGCACTACAAAAAAGGAATTGAAACTTTCTTAAATGGCTTTGTTGAAAGATAAAATAGCAATAAAAACACAATAATGGATAAATTTGAACACTAAAAGAGGTTGAAACATTTAAAACATTTGTATTTATAAAAAAAGGAATTATCAGCCACTCATTTTCAGATATATACGGAAATGATATCACTAAATATTTCATAATTGGTCCTGCTTACTTCTTTTATTCTCTTTCTAGTTTTATTTCTCAGACCGATAGTTATATTCAATGTAAAACACTTAGTGAGACAAATTATATGAAATGTTTTTACAAGATTTCTCTGGCTTACTTAATAAAATCCCACATTATTACATTGTATCCTATTTAGCCACACCTGTAGCCACTGGTTGTACAACTCTCTCTAATCATAAAAAAAACCTCAAACACGACATATATCATTAGTATTTCTCAAAAACTTTTTTATATTTGTAAAGGTTCGTTTGAGAATAGGCTTACACCCAATTGTATAAGACTTATAGCCATAGACAAATCACTATCTCTTATATAAAAATATGGGCTTATTTTATCATAAACGAATGTTGAAAAAATATTAACTAACCAATAAAAATTCCAAAACAATGGGAAAAGGATTTTATAACGTACCCCAAGCAAAGAATGAGCCAGTGAAAAGTTATGCTCCAGGAAGCCCTGAAAGAGCTGAACTGAAAGCTACGCTAACAGACATGCGTTCGAAAGAAATAGATATACCAATGTATATAGGTTCAGAAGAAGTTAGAACCGGAAATAAAATTGCAATAAATCCTCCTCACGATACAGCACACGTACTTGGATACTATCATCAAGGTGGTGCTGAGCATGTTAGAATGGCTATCGATGCTGCTATGGCAGCAAAAGAAGGATGGGAAAACATGTCCTGGGAACATAGAGCTTCTATATTCTTAAAGGCAGCTGACTTAATCGCAGGCCCTTACAGACAAAAGATTAATGCTGCTACTATGCTTGGTCAATCAAAGAATGCTTTTCAGGCAGAGATTGATGCAGCTTGTGAGTTAGCTGATTTCTTCCGTTTCAATGTTCAGTACATGACTGACATTTATAAGCAACAACCTGATTCAGCTCCAGGAATGTGGAACAGATTAGAGCAACGTCCTCTTGAGGGATTCGTTTTTGCGCTTACTCCTTTTAACTTTACTTCTATTGCTGGTAACCTACCAGGTGCTCCTGCTTTAATGGGTAATGTATGTGTTTGGAAGCCTTCTAAAACTGCTGTATATTCTGCTCAGGTATTAATGGAAGTATATAAAGAAGCTGGTTTACCTGATGGTGTAATCAATCTAGTTTATTGCTCAGGACCTGTTGCTTCTGAGGTTATCTTTAAAGATGAAAATTTTGCAGGTATTCACTTTACTGGCTCTACAGGGGTTTTTAATAGTATTTGGGAAAATATCGTTAAAAATCTTCCAAATTATCGTTCATATCCTAGAATTGTTGGTGAAACTGGTGGAAAAGATTTTATCTTTGCTCATCCAACATCAAATGCAAAAGAGGTAGCAACGGCTATCACTAGAGGTGCTTTTGAATATCAAGGTCAGAAATGTTCTGCAGCTTCAAGAGCTTACATCCCATCTAACATTTGGGAAGAGGTAAAAGCATATGTATGCGAGGATGTTAATAATATGAAAGTTGGTCCAGCTGAGGATTTCAGAAACTTTGTAAATGCAGTAATCGACAAAGCGTCATTTGATAAATTATCTTCGGCTATTGATGAAGCCAGATCTTCACAAGATGCTGATATTGTATGTGGTGGAAAATATGATATATCTAAAGGATTCTTCATCTACCCTACTGTAGTTCAAGCTTATAAACCTGACTACATTACAATGAAAGAAGAATTATTTGGGCCACTTATTACTATATATGTTTACAATCATAACGAAGTGGAAGAAACTCTTGACATTTTAGATAAAGATTCGACATATGCCCTTACAGGTGCTATATTCTCTAAGGACAGAGCAACAATAGACCATATGACAAGACGTTTAAGAAACTGTGCTGGTAACTTCTACATTAACGATAAACCGACAGGAGCAGTAGTTGGACAACAACCATTTGGAGGAGCAAGAGCTTCTGGAACAAATGACAAAGCAGGATCAATGATTAACCTATTGAGATGGGTTTCTCCGAGAACTATAAAAGAGACATTCGTTCCTGCAACCGATTACATGTATCCAAACTTTCTAGAAGAATAATTGTTATAACATTATTTATAAAACGCAAAGAGCTTTCGACGACGAGAGCTCTTTTTTTTATGAACGTACAATTTAAATACGTTAAGAATTAGAATATCTTTGCTTAATGAAAAATATCTTCATACATTTGTAGTTGATAAATAAGACTCAATGCTTAAAACAATCCTAAAAAATAATAAAATTAAATTAAAGTTCGGCAAGTATATACTTGTAGCTCTTGTATTTATTATATGGTTATGCTTTTTTGATAATAAAAGTGTTGTAGATCTTATTCAAACCAAAGGTGAAATTGAGCAATTGGAATTAGAAAAAAGGGGATATCTAAAGAAGATTGCTGAAGACAAGCAAAAAATCAAGGAACTTAAGACAAACAAAGAGAACCTTGAGAAGTTTGCTAGAGAACAATATTTAATGAAAAAACAAAACGAAGACATTTATATTATAACTAACAAACCAAACTAAAGTGGCAAGAATATTGGCGATTGACTATGGTAGAAAAAAAGTAGGGCTAGCAGCAACTGATCCTTATCAGATTATTGCAAACGGATTGGGGACCGTACCTGCTCACACTATCTTAAAGTATTTAAAGAAATACATGGAAGAAGAAGAAGTAGAGACAATTGTTGTTGGGCATCCAAAACAATTGAATAATACTGATTCCGAAAGCATGGTATACATAAAACCTTTCTTAGAAAAACTAAAAGTACTGTTTCCTGACATCAACATTGAGATGATGGATGAGAGATTTACTTCTAAGATTGCATTCCAAACAATGATTGATGCTGGATTAAAAAAGAAAGCAAGAAGAAATAAGGAACTTGTTGACTCTATTAGCGCAACAATTATTCTTCAATCGTGGATGGATAAAAAAAAACAGGAAGAAATTAGCAGAGTAAAATAAAATACAAGAATGATATTACCTATTTACGTGTACGGACACCCTATCTTAAGAAAAGTGTCGGTTGATATTGACAAAGATTACGAAGGATTTGACAAGTTATTAAAAGACATGTGGCAGACAATGTACGAAACTGATGGAGTTGGACTTGCTGCACCACAAATTGGAAAAAACATACGATTATTTGTTATTGATGCCAATCCGTTTGAAGAAATTGATCCTAAAGCTAAAGGTTTTAAGAAAGCATTTATAAATGCCGAAATAACCGATAGAAGCGGAGAAGAATGGACAATGGAAGAAGGTTGTCTAAGTATTCCAAATATTAACGAAGATGTTGATAGAGCGGATAAAGTTCACATAAAGTATTATGATGAAAATTGGGACTTCCATGAGGAAGATTACGAAGGGCATGTTGCTAGAGTAATCCAACATGAATATGACCACCTAGAAGGTAAAATGTTTATTGATTATGTTTCTCCTCTAAGAAAAAGACTTTTAAAAGGAAAACTATCTGCTATCTCTAATGGCAAAGCTAGATGTAGATACAGAACAGTAAGTCCTAAATAATATTTTAAAAAAGCATCTGCATTCCTTATGTTGATGCTTTTTTTTAATTCATATTACTTGACATATTAAACGTTTACATTATGAGGAAGCAAGAAAATGAATATTTAAAAGCGGTTAGCGAAGCTAGACAAACAAACACTAATTTTTCTGAACAAAAAATAACATATATATCAGGTGGAACTTTAGCTCTTTCGATAACTTATGTTGAAAAGTTCTCTATTACCTTATCTCTATTTGAATATACAATACTGTCTATTGCATGGTTCTTACTTGCCTCAACATTACTTGTAAACTTATTCTCATGCCTTCTTACTGCATACTACGCTAAAAAGACAGAAGACGAAATATACAAGCAACTTCCATACAAAAAACAAGATAAAAACATAACAAGTCGGAATCGTCGAGTTTGGTTTGTTAATTGGACTGGATATACATCACTTGTAATTGGAGTTGCATTAATGATTCTATTTGTATGTACAAATATATACTCAAGAAAAAAAAGTGAGATAAAGATGGAAAGTAAAATTGAGTCTCTGCATAAAGTTGATAAATAGAAATAACCTTCTTGAAAGAGAAACTCCACACATCACCATTTATTAGAATATTACCGATATTCACCTTGGGAATAATACTTGGCTATCAACTCCCAACAACACCCCTAGCTCCTTTCATTGTTGCATTATTTACATTATTAGTCGTAGCTATTTTTGTAAGAAAAAGTATTATTGCAGACTATACATTACCACTATTTATACTACTAGCAGGATTTACCCTTACTCAAACTAAAAACCGTTCTCATATATTTCCTATTAGTAACAAGAAAATATTCACAAAAGCTACTATTATCAGTCCTGTGACAAACAGTTCATGCAACTTAGAGTGCACTAATGGATTGAGAGCAAAGACATATTTCTACAATTGCAATACTAAATACTTAGAAAAAGGCGACAAAATAGAATTTATTAGCAAATTCTCTAAGATTAAAAATAGTGAGAATACCATATTCAACTATCAAAAACATATGAAAACCCAATATATCGGGTATACCTGTTCTATAAATAAATACAAAATAACTAAACATCAAACACTTGCCTGCAAAACGCATAACTGGATAAGTAATCAACTATATAATACAGGTATAGAAAAAGAAACAGCAGATATTCTTATTGCCATGCTTCTAGGCGAAAAATCTCAACTAGATTATGAGACAAAACAAAATTATATAAATGCTGGTGCTATTCACATACTTGCAGTATCAGGACTACATACAGGTATAATCTACCTCCTTATATACTTTGTTATTCATATTATATTTAGAGTAAACAAAAACAGTAAGAAATTCTTAATTGCTTCACTTTCTCTATTGTGGATATATGCTATAATCACCTATCTTCCCTCGTCAATATGCAGAGCAAGTTTAATAATAAGTTTTGCATTGATTAGTAAACAGATTAAAAGACCATTTAGCACATATAATGCCATTGCAGCATCTGCATTTATAATACTACTCTTCGACCCAAATTCTCTGTTCACAGTAGGATTCCAACTATCTTATGCAGCCTATCTGTCAATAATTTATTTCTATCCTAAGATTAGATCTCTATTTAAAACAAACAACTATATTACCGGCAAACTTTACGATATTCTTACACTTTCTATTGTAGCTCAAATGGGAACTATTCCTCTTTGTGCCTTATATTTCGGACAAATCGCTACCTATTCTATTCTAACTAATGTACTTATTGCATTCCTCATTCCTATATTGATGTATATTACTATATTTTCAATACTAGTCAGTCTTATACATATAGATATCACAAGCTATCTACTAAATTATTTAGTAAAATTTATAAATGGAGTGACGTCAGAAATAGCTAATCTTTCAGGAGCCTTAATTCATGTGCACATTAATACCATTCAAACAATACTATTATACTCAATACTAATTCTAGTATTTAAAATGCTATGGTTCAAAAAAAAGAATTTGGTATTCTATACTCTCTTTAGTATCTTACTAGTAATAAATTCATTTACTATTTTTAGTTAATAAACACACATTTATTAGGCTGATTTTCTATTATTCACTATATAAATAAGAAAATATTAATGATAATAATATAAAAAAAAGTAGTGCTATAACTAGTACAAATAAAAAAAATAAACTTAATTTGCCTGTTTGGAATACACACGAACTATAACTACATATAATTATGGATATTGTAATTGCAGGAGCTGGAGCTGTGGGAACTCACTTAGCAAGGATGTTAAGTACTCAAGAGCACAACATAATATTAATGGATAGTGATGAAGATAAGATTGCCGAAATTGAAAGCCAATTGGATATTCTTACAATTTTAGGTTCTTGTTCTTCTATTTCAGACTTACTTGATGCAAAAGTAAATAAAGCTGATTTATATATTGCTGTTACTCAAACAGAAGAAATTAATCTGACGTCTTCCATACTTGCCAAGAAAATTGGAGTTAAAAAGACTATTGCCAGAATCGATAATAACGAATACCTACAAGAAAGCACATATAGACATTGGAAGGCTATGGGTGTTGACCACATGATATATCCTGAGACCCTTGCTGCTGAAGAAGTTATCAACTCTCTTAAATTAACAGGAACAAGACAACTTCACGAATTCTCAGATGGTAAATTGGTCCTATACGGGATAAAACTATGGGAAAATGCTAAGATTCTTGACAAAACACTTGAGGAAGCTACTAGTCAGTTTAATATGACAGACACAAGAGTTGTTGCTATAAATAGAGATAACAACACTATTATTCCTCATGGAAAAAATTCATTTAAATATGGAGATCTAATTTTTGTTATTACTAAACCTGAGGGCATGGATAATATGCTTGAGTTATGCGGTAAGAAAAGATTAGAGATTAAAAATATAATCATTGTAGGAGGTTCCAGAATTGCAAAAAGAACAGCTATGGCTCTTGAAAAGAACTATAACGTTAAGCTTTTTGAGACAGACAGAGATAAGTGTAATAAGCTAAATGATGTTCTTCAGAATACGCTGATTATTAATGGTGATGGCACAAATCTATCTCTTCTTAAAGAGGAAGATATTGAAACAACGGATGCTTTCTTAAGCCTGACTGGTAATTCGGAAACTAATATTCTTGCTTGCTTATTGGCAAAGAAATTTGGTGTTAAAAAGAGTGTTGCAGAAGTTGAAAATATCGATTTTATTGACTTAGCTTCGAACTTAGGAATTGGTACTCTTATTAACAAAAAACTGATTGCTGCCAGCTATATTTATCGTCATACTATGACATCGAAGGTTGAGCAGTTTAAGTGTCTTACAGCTTCTGAAGCTGAAGTTTTTGAACTTATTGCTCAGCCAAATTCTAAGATTACTAAAAAACAACTTAAAGATATTAATTTCCCTAAAGAAGCTAATATTGGTGGTATTATCAGAGGAGAAGAGGCCATCATTGCTAAGGGGGATGATCAAATAGAAGCTGGTGATAAAGTTGTAGTATTCACTCTTCCTACAGCAATTCGTAAGGTTGAAAAATATTTTATCTAATAACAAAACATGCACAACAAAAAAATAGTTGTTAATATACTTGGGAAACTCTTATTTTTTGAGAGTTTCTTTATGCTACTGTCTCTCTTCGTATGCCTAGCATATAATGAAGATGACGCTGTTGCTTTTTTATATTCTTTTTTAATCAGTTTTGCTTCTGCCAGTTTCCTTACAGTAGGATCTTTTAGAAAAAAACCTGATCTTAGAAAACGTGAAGGATATATTATTGTGAGTTTAGTATGGGTAGTATTTTCTTTGTTTGGTTCTTTACCATACATCTTTAGTGGCGCTATCGCCTCTCCGACTAATGCTTTCTTTGAAACCATGTCAGGATTTACTACTACTGGTTCTAGTATATTAAACAATATTGAAGAATTATCACATGGAATTCTTTTTTGGCGTTCATTAACACAGTGGCTTGGTGGAATGGGAATTATTGTTCTTTTCCTAGCTATATTACCTAAACTTGGTATTGGTGGACGTGAATTATTTATTGCAGAAGTTCCTGGCCCTTCACCAGATAAATTAACACCTAGTATTACAGCTACCGCTCGAAAGTTATGGGGCCTATATGTCATATTTACACTAGTAGAAGCCCTTCTTCTTATGATTGGAGGAATGAATCTTTTTGATGCTATAAATCATGCCTTTACAACTATGGCTACTGGTGGCTATTCTACAAAACAAGCTAGTATAGCATACTATGATTCAGCTTTTATACAGTATGTAATTATACTGTTTATGTTTATCGCTGGTACAAACTTCAGCCTTTCATATGCTGCTGTTATTGGTAAGCCCATGAAACTCATTAAAGATGAAGAGTTTAGATTCTATCTTTCTATTACTTTAACAGTATCTGCACTCATTGCCCTCGGTCTATATTTTGAGGGGTCAATGGTTGAACAATCTATTAGAGATGCTTTGTTTACTGTTACTTCTATACTTACAACAACAGGTTATGCTACTGCCGATTATATACTATGGACTCCATTCCTTAAGATGCTTGTCTTAATGATTATGTTCGTTGGTGGTTCTGCTGGTTCTACTGGTGGT